>Ga0335075_10000068_pt1 | contig 215166 bp, 195 predicted proteins | sample Lox_Sample_24_FD_206723 | JGI IMG/M metagenome (GOLD analysis project Ga0335075, IMG submission 206723) | Soil microbial communities from Loxahatchee National Wildlife Refuge, Florida, United States - Lox_Sample_2.4 | ecosystem: Environmental > Terrestrial > Soil > Wetlands | place: USA...
GCCAAGATCTTTACCGTCGAAGCGAAAATCGGGGAGCATTTGACCAGCCGCGCGAGCGGTACATCGAAAAAGGCTGCCAGCCAGCAAGCCGCCGAGTTGCTGATGGGGCAGTTAGAATCCGGGTAGGGGTAACCGCTAGGCGTGAGAGGTGAAGCTCGCGCCGGTTCTGTTGGCTGAGTGGCTCGTACAGAAAGAGGTTCCTGGGTGGCGAATCGAGTTAGGCCTGGATCGAGCACGGGACCAAGTTGGATTCTCCGCGAGTTGCTTGCGCTCACTGACAGACGCAGAAATCGAGAGGCTGCAGGGTTTCGAGCCGGGAAATTGGTCGGGGCGAGTGGATTCGAACCACCGACCTCCTGGTCCCGAACCAGGCGCTCTAGCCAGGCTGAGCCACGCCCCGAACATTTCTAGTCTATAAGGTCGCACCGTCAAGTCGCAAGCTTCGCCGCCACTCGCCCGGCCCGCGCTAATTCAAGCGCCGCAACTCTTCCGCGAGCCCGCTGATTCCTTTACGGCGATAGATTTCCGCCAACCTCTGTTGTTCGGGCGAGGAGCCGAGCGCACGCCGCAGCATCGGATCACTGGTGGCTTCGTCAATATCCACGCGCGAGGGAATCCACAGCTTCCCGTCCGCAAACTCCACATCGTTCACAAAGGCCATCAGCGCATCAATCACCATCGGCTGTCCGGTGGGATGCGAGAAGCGGAGAGTCCCGGGCTCCATCATGGTTCCGGTCTGCACCGGCCCGAGCTGCATTCGCGCCGGAACCGAACCGGCGATGAAATCCCGGCCACGATCGTCGCGCACAATCCATCCCATGTCGATGCTCCGCACAATCTTTTGCGAAGTATTCCGCACATCGATCTGCGGACCTCTCACTTCATTGCCCGCTACCCGCGCTGCCCCGCTCATCGTCTGCACAGGCGAGCTGGGAAAGGAGACAGCGCCGACGGTCACCGGCTGCTCACGCCGCGAAATTGTACGCGGCTCACGGAGTAACTCCAGCCCGAGTTGTTGCGGACTGAAATCCGGCAGTCCGAAATTCAGTTCTTCCCTTAGTTGCGCTAGTCTCTGCGTTTGCAGCAAGTACGCCAGATACCGCCGGTCGCGCCTGGCCTCGAGTTCATAGACCATCAGCGCACGCCGCGACCCTAGCGTATCCGGCCCATACGCTGAGAGGTCGTTGAACAAGGCGCAATCGAGCGAAACCTGCACTAGCGCACCCTCGCTTTTGGCAACGCTGAACGGCCGCAGTAGCTCCATATCGACTCGGACAGGAAAAACTTCACCGGGCTCAACGTTCAAGCTCGGCATCGTGACGGATCCCTTTCCTAAGGGTGTCAAATCTTGCGCCTCCACGCGCAAGGTTAAGCCCGAGATCGGCTTGTGTCCGGTATTTCGCAACACGAGCGAAGCGTGGAGGTCAAGCGCCATGGACATGCCGAGCGGCCGCGCGGTCGTCGGTCCCAAGCTGAAAGACACCAGCAGCACGGGCGAATCATTTGCAAATTTCACTTCCAGCCATTTGTCATCGGCGCTGGCAGCGCTGCATAGCCAGACGGCCAGCAGAACCGCGTAGCCGAGCCGCCGGCAACTACTGGCCATAGACATTGGTAATCGTCACTTGACCGGTCTCTTCATCCACATAGCGGGCTTCAACTGCGGAGGCGCCCGAAAAGGACACGACCGCAGATCGCGGATGCATCATGGTCAGTGTCGCCCCTTGGGCTCTTACGGCGATGCCGTCAGGCGTCGTCTGCACAATCGTGCCCGTGACCGTCGGCCGCTCCAATCCGAGAAGGTTACGCAGCGACGCGGTGAGATGTGCGGTCTGCTCTCTCGGGATATGTGTCGCCCATCCAGCGATGAACAGCGCAATCAGGGCCGCTGCAAAAGCGCCTCTGGAGAACAGCGACCGCGTGCGGCCCACGTTATCTATGCAACGCGCCGCTGCCACGCCAACAGCGATATTGCCCAGCATCTCGCGCTCCAGCCGGGTCCAGTCGGCGATGGCTTCGAAACCGGTCAGGGTCTGGGTCTCGGCTTCGCGCTTTAATTTCGCTGTCGCCGAACGGAAGAGCAACACCTGCTGGTCGCAATCGCCACAATGTTTGATGTGGCTGCCAGTTCGCCAGCGAAGCCGCCACGGCAAATCGCCTGTCGCGTAGAGAGCGAGCGTCTCGAGCCGCGGGTGCACCGCCGTCCGCAAATCAATCACGCTCATGACGACCGCCTCGCTTCCAAATACCGCTTGAACTTGATTCGCGCGTTCGCGATGTGCGAGCGGACGGTTGCCATCGAGCAATTCATCTGGCACGCCACTTGGTCCGCTGGCATATCTTCTACGTCGCGCAACAGCAGCGCCATGCGTTCGCGCTCGGTCAACATGGCAAGGCCGCCATCCAGGTGCAGCTTCCGTTCGCCTCTCAGTAGCGACTGCTCGGGGTTCTCCGCACTCGACATGCGCGAATCGGAAAGCTCCGTCACGTCGGTAAACGCGAACTTCTTATTTCGCCGTAAGAAGTCGATCGCGGTGTTCGCCGCAATTCGGGACAGCCAGTGACCTGCCTTTTCCAGATCCTTCAATTGCGACTGGCGCTGCAAAGCCTTGATGAAGGTTTCCTGGGTCAAGTCTTGCGCATCGTCCACGTTGCCGACGATCCGATAGATCAGTAGAAAAATGCGCCGCAGGTTCTGCTGAACAAAACGCGTTTGGGCGTCCGATTCGGCGTGTACCGAGTCCGATATGGGGGGCAGCGGATCGCTCACGTAGTCCTCCCCCGCATAGCCAGCCTGCAGTAGACCCGCCCAGTGCGCGCCAGGTATCGAATTGCTCCTCGCCTGTGACATTCCCCTATTAAGGAATGACGAGAAGCGTTCGGAAACGTGCAGGACGGCCCAGCCATCAACGCTATTCTTAAGTGTATATGAGATCTGTGGCCATCATCGGGATCGGAAAAACGGCCTTCGGTGCGTTCCCGGACCGCGATCTGCGCTCACTGGCCGTGGGATCGATTCACCATGCGCTAACCGACGCAAACGTCTCCGCCTCCGCCGTAGAGGCTTTCTATCTTGGCAATTTCGCGGGCCCGTCGTTTGTGGGCCAGAACCATTTGGCTCCCTACATTGGAACGGCAGCGGGTTTCGAGGGCATCCCGTGCACTCGTTTTGAGGATGCCTGCGCATCCAGCGGTTCGGCATTCTTTCATGCCTGGCAGAGCGTGGCGGCTGGAGTGTACGACATGGTGGTAGCCGCGGGCGTGGAAAAGATGACGTCGCAGAGCACGCCTCGCGTGACCGAAATCCTCGCCGGTGCGGGCGATATGTCGGGTGAAGGCCGCGCCGGCGCTACCTTCCCGGCGCTTTTCGCGATGATCGCACGGCGCCACATGCATCAATACGGCACCACGCGCGAGCAGCTCGCGGCAGTCTCAGTCAAAAATCACGCTAACGGCGCGAAGAATCCTCAGGCCCACATGCGCAAGGTGATTACTTTGGAGCAGGCGCTGGCGGGCAAGCCCATCGCCGAACCGCTAACGGTCTATGACTGCTCGCTGATCAGCGACGGCGCGGCCGCCGTGGTCATCGTTCCTGCGGCGCAAGCGCAGCGTTATACCTCCCGCTCAGTCCGCGTGCTCAGCGTGGCGCAAACCTCCGACTATGTGGCGCTCGATTGCAAACAGGACATTACGCTTTTCCCCGCCGTGAAATCGGCCGGCGAGAAGGCGTATGCGGCTGCGGGCGTGGGGCCGCAGGAGATTCAGGTCGCTGAGCTGCACGATTGCTTCACCATCGCCGAGATGGTGGCCAGCGAAGATCTCGGTTTCGTTCCCAAAGGCGAGGGCGGACCATGGGCTGCCGCGGGCTGTTCAGCGATTACCGGCCGCCTGCCTATCAACACCAGCGGAGGTCTGAAATCGAAAGGCCATCCGGTAGGTGCGACCGGCGTGGGTCAGATCTGCGACATCGTGATGCAGCTTCGAGGCGACGCCGGGGAGCGGCAAGTTGCGCGCCATCAGGTAGGTTTGGCGCAAAACCTCGGCGGATCGGGCGCTACGTGCGTGGTTACTATCTTGAGAGCGGCATGATGGGATCGTTCGAGTCCCGTGACGGCACGGTCTATACCGAAACCATCGTTCATTCTCCTCCCGAACAATATGCCGCCGACGCTCCGTATCAGTTGGCCATTATCGATACCGATGCGGGCGCCCGCGTAACGGTGCGTGTTCTCGGAAAAGAGCGGCACGAGCTTGCTCGCATCGGGGATCGTGTGTCTTTTGTCGAGGAACGCAACGGCGTGGCTTATTATCGGAAAATCTAGGCCGCCGCCCGCGGGATCGAGACTCAGTAAGGGATTAGAGTAAGTTATTCGTACCGCAGAGCCTGTACCGGATCTAACTTTGCGGCCTTACTGGCAGGCCAGATTCCGAAGAAAAGGCCAACACCCACAGACACCACAACGCCGAGAATGGCCGCCCACGCAGGAACGGCGGTCGGCAGCGAACTGAAGACGAGCTTGCTAAGCATCGCGATCGCCCAGCCGAGCCCCAGGCCCAGCAAGCCGCCTAAACCGGTCAGCACAGACGCCTCGAGCAGGAATTGCACGATGATGTCGATGCGCCGGGCGCCGATGGCTTTGCGGACGCCGATCTCGCGCGTGCGCTCGGTAACGGAAACCAGCATGATATTCATCACGCCGATCCCGCCGACCAGCAAGCCGATCGAGCTGAGCACAATCATAACCAGGAAGGTCATTGACGTGATCTGGCGGAATTGTTCCACCATCTGCTCGGCTGTGGACATCGAAAAGTTGTCCGGCTTGTTGGGCGGGACATGACGCTGGATGCGAAGAACGGTGCGGACTTCGTCCATCGCTCGCGGCAGCATGCCATCGGCCGAGGTGACGATGAGTGCGACATCGCGCGAGTTGGGGTAGGCCTTGCGCATGGAGAAAAACGGCACCAGTACGCGATTATCGGAGCTGTCGAAGAAGCTGGCGGTGGGGCGGAACATGGAGCCGATCACCTGGAACTGCTGGCCGTCGACATCGATCCATTTACCAATTGGGTTCTCTTCGCCGAACAACGCTTTCTCCACGTCGGCGCCGATCACCGCGACTGGCGCACGATGCAAGTCTTCGGCTTCGGTGAAGAAGCGTCCGCGATGGAGATCAATTTGTCCGGACTCCGCGTAGGATTCTTCAACGCCACGCAACTGTGCTTGATAAACGGCGTTTCCTTTATACTTCGCAACCACCGGGAAGTGGTTCGGCCACAACATCGTCGAGACGCGTGCGCAGGTGACACATTCGTTTCGAATAGCGATTGCGTCGTCGTGTGTTAGTTGCTTGCGCGCGCGCTCCTCGGGCGTCAGGTCCGACGTTTGAAATGCGGGCGTACGGGAAACGATGACCGAATTGGGTCCGAAGCTGCGAAGGACGTTGGTCACCGCACCATCGAAACCAGTCAGTATGGAGCCGACGCCGATAATGGTGCCCGTCCCGATGATGACGCCAAGCATGGTGAGAAGGGCGCGCAATTTGTGCGCTCGAATGGTGTCGAGCGCAAGCATCGTGTTGTTTCGGAAAGCAATCAGGACCGGCATTGGTTACTCGGAGTGCAGCGCGACAATCGGATCGAGCTTGGAAGCCTGGCGAGCCGGATAGATACCAAAGAAGAGACCCACCACGGCGGACAATCCAACGCCGAGTACGACAGCAATGATCGGCATTGCCATCGGCAGCGGGGTAGCATTGCGCACGAGGATTGTCAAAAGATACGCAATAATGACACCCGTCAGGCCGCCCGAGGCAGCCAACATCGCGGACTCCACCAGAAATTGATTAAGGATGTCTTGCCGGCGCGCACCTAGCGACTTCCTGATCCCGATTTCGTGAGTTCGTTCGGTAACTACCGCCAGCATGATGTTCATGATCACAATGCCGCCGACGATCAGGAAGACGGATACAATGCCGATGGCGGTGGCAGCGATCGCTCCGGTCAGTTTTTGCCACGCCTGGGCGAAGGTATCCGAAGCGAAAATAGTGAATGTGTCGTCTTGCCCTGCGCGGATGTGACGGTACGCCCTGAGCAGCATACGCACTTCGTCTTCGGCTTCATCGATGTGTTGCGGGTCGCGTGCCTTGCATAACAACTGAATCTCGTTGTGCAGTCCCATGCCATAGGTCTTGAAATAAGAGAACACCGGGACCATCACGAATTTATCCTGGGACTGGCCAAAAACGCTGCCTTGAGGTTTCGCTACGCCTATTACTTGGTATCCAACGCCATCCACCTGGATGGTATGTCCGATGGGGTCGCGGCCTTCGAAGAATTTCTCACTTACGTCGTTGCCGATGAAAGCGACGGCCGAGTGGCGGCGCACCTCACCATCGGTAATGGTCCGCCCGGCAGCTACCTCGATATTGCTCATCGCGGGAATGTCTTCCGTAATGCCCTCAAGGTCAACTGACGACATGGTTTGTCCCGCGAATGAAACCGGAACGCTCTTCCAGGTTTCCATTCCTATGTCGCGCAGCATGGTGGCGTGATCGCGAACGAACTGGAATTCGGCCGGGCTGATTTGTGGATTCCGCCGTTGCATTTCGACAAACTTCTTGGGATCCCAATTCCCGATGAACGCAATCCGAACGACTCGGAAACCGTCCGAACCCATGTCGGAGAGCTTGGTTGCGATATAGACGTTCATCCCCTGGACAAACGACATAACCACGATTAGCGTAGAGGTGGCCAGAATGATGCCGAGCAGCGTCAGGAAACTGCGCAGTTTGTTCTTGTTCAGGGAGTCAAGCGCAATACGCGCCGCCTCCCAAAAAGACGCACGGGCGCGAAATCCGCGCGGTTTGATCACACTGAGCCTCGCAGGAAGATACGCAAATAGGTTAGCATCGGTTCCACCGTTCGGGGTGGCCGCGTCATCCTGCCAGCTCCCACTGGAGAGAGGAAACTGATAGAGTGGTGTTGAAGTGGCTGGCGGGTGCTACCGCCAACCACTTCGGGTCGAGCTAGAGATCGATTTCGATCCTCAGCCTGATCCGCCGCATCCTGAGTAAAATCAGGAAGACAGTCAACACCAAGAGAATCATAGGTAGACTCTCCTTTCTACCCCACGATTTGCAGGCCCCGCTCTTATCAGCGGGGTTTTGCATTTTAGGTGGAGTCCCGAAGAGCTCCGATGCAAACCGCCCCCTGCGAACGCGGAAGTAGAAACTGGTAACTTTGTGGGCTGGACTGTTTGCGATTCTCATCACGCTGCCGCCTGCTAGAGTGGAAGTTCGCGCAACATAGACGCGCATTGCAAGCAGCGCTCGGAAAGCTTGCCACGTGCGTGAATTGCTCAAAAGGACAATCAAATGGAAATCGTGAAGGTGATCGGCAGAGAGATTCTGGATTCGCGCGGCAACCCCACGGTAGAGGCCGACGTGCGACTGGCGGACGGAACCATCGGGCATGCTGCCGTGCCATCGGGTGCATCCACAGGCGAGCACGAAGCGGTGGAACTGCGTGATAACGAGAAATCGCGCTACCTGGGCAAGGGCACACGGAAGGCTGCGGCGACTATCACGGCTACGATCTCGCCCGCGTTGGCCGGGCTGGATGCCGCGGATCAAACGCTCATCGATCGCACCATGCTGTCTCTCGACGGCACGCCGAACAAGGGCAAGCTGGGCGCGAATGCGATTCTGGCCGTCTCTATGGCAGCAGCACGCGCATCTGCGCAATCGGAAATGACGCCGCTTTATCGCTATCTCGGCGGTGTGAACGCACGCGTGCTGCCGGTTCCGATGATGAACGTGATCAACGGCGGAGTCCATGCGGACAATTCAGTTGACCCGCAAGAGTTCATGATTGTGCCGATCGGTGCGGCGAAGTTTTCCGAGGCTTTGCGGATGGGCGTTGAGACCTTCCACAATCTCAAGGCTGTTTTGAAGAAGCGGGGCTACTCGACTGCCGTCGGCGATGAAGGCGGATTCGCGCCTAACTTGAAATCGAATGAGGAAGCGCTCGAAGTGTTAATGGAGGCGATTGAGAAAGCCGGCTATAAACCCGGCAAGCAGATTGCGATTGCGCTGGATCCGGCCAGCAGCGAATTTTACGACCAGGACAAGAAGAAATACGTTTTCAAGAAATCCGATAAAAGCGAGAAGACATCTGAAGAACTGGTCGAGTTCTGGTCGTGCTGGATCGCACAGTATCCGATTATCTCCCTCGAAGACGGCATGGCGGAGGACGACTGGCAGGGCTGGAAGCAGCTCACAGAAGCACTCGGAAAGAAAGTTCAGTTAGTGGGCGACGACCTGTTCGTGACGAATTCCGAACGCCTGCAGCGCGGCATCGACGAAGGCATCGCAAACTCGATTCTGGTGAAATTAAATCAGATTGGATCGGTGACGGAGACGCTCGAATGTCTGCGGCTCGCGGCCGGCGCGAACTATACCACTGTGATTTCGCACCGTTCGGGTGAAACGGAGGATGCTTTCATCGCAGATTTTGCCGTTGCGACGAATGCAGGCCAAATTAAGACCGGATCGGCCAGCCGCACGGACCGCATTGCGAAATACAACCAGCTATTGCGAATCGAAGAAGAGCTGGGCGACGGCGCGGTCTATCTGGGCGAAAAGGCGTTTCGACAGTAACGATGCCAAAACCGCTGGTGCTGACGATTCTGGATGGTTGGGGCTACTCGCCGGCTGTCGAAGGTAACGCAATCGCGCTAGCGCGTAAGCCGACTTATGACGCGCTCATCCGGCACTATCCGAATACGCTGATCTACACTTCAGGGCCTTACGTAGGTTTGCCGGAAGGGCAGATGGGCAACAGCGAAGTCGGCCACATGAACATGGGCGCGGGGCGCGTCCTTTATATGGATGTGACGCGGATCGATCGCCTGATCAGCTCTGGCGAGTTCTTTCAGAACCCAGCCCTGCTGAATGCGATGGAGAAGGCGCAGGGGCACCGGCTCCATCTGCTGGGTCTGTGCAGCGACGGCGGGGTTCATGCGCTGCTGACGCATCTGTTCGCCCTGCTCGAAATGGCGAAGCGGCATGGAATTGAGAATGTCTTTGTGCATTGCTTCACCGATGGCCGCGATACGCCGCCGGAGAGCGGCGCCACATACATCGCGCAGGTGGAGCGCAAGATGCGCGATCTCGGGATAGGGAAGGTCGCCTCCGTTTGCGGCCGCTATTACGCGATGGATCGCGACAAGCGTTGGGAACGTATTGAGCGCGCATTCGGCGCTATGGTGTTGGGCAATGGCGCGAAATACGAATCCGCGGATGAAGCGGTGCGCACGTCCTACGAGCGCGGGGTGACCGATGAATTCATTGAGCCGGTCACGATCGTCGATAGCCGAAGCGAACCCATAGGCCTGATTCGTGAGGACGACAGCATCGTGATGTATAACTTCCGAGCGGATCGCGCCAGGGAAATCACGCGTGCGCTGATGGACCCGCTACTCGAGACGCCTTCACGCTCGCTGGTGCCGAAAAATCTTACGTACACGATGATGACGGAGTACGACAAAACTTTTCGCTTGCCGTTTGTGCTGCCGCCCGAGCACCCGGATAACATCCTGGCGGACGTGATGGAGAAGGCGAACTGGAAGAACCTGCGAATCGCTGAAACCGAAAAGTATGCGCACGTCACTTATTTCTTCAACGGCGGCAATGAAAAGCCTTATCGCGGGGAGGAGCGCGAGATGGTGGCATCGCCGAAAGTAGCAACGTACGATTTGAAACCTGAGATGAGCGCGGCCGGCGTTACCCAGAAAGCGGTGACGGCGATTGAGCAAGGCGGCTTCGACGTGATTGTGATGAATTATGCGAACGCCGACATGGTGGGTCATTCAGGCAAGCTCGAACCAACCATTCGCGCCTGCGAGGCCGTTGACGCGGGGCTTGGCGAAATCTACAGAGCCCTAAAGCAGCGCGGAGGATCGTGGCTGGTGACAGCGGATCACGGCAACGCGGAAACCATGATCGATCCACTCACCAACGGGCCGCACACCTATCACACTACGAATCCGGTGCCGTTGATTTTTCTGACCGATGACAGGCTCGGGTTGAGGCAGGGTGGCGCACTGCAGGACCTCGCCCCAACCATCCTCGGCATCCTGGGTCTTGAGAAACCGGAACAGATGAGAGGTGAAGACCTGCGAATGAAAGAGCCGGGCGGTTCCTTACTGTGAAGACCCGGCTGGCGGCCCCGCGGAAGCGGCTGGGAACGGCTCCACATACCGCAAAATTCCACGCGAATCTCGCATCCAGTGCTGGGCAATCAACTCGATCTTGACATTTCCGCCGGCTGAATGGATGGCGGCTTGGCCTTGTGCCTTTTGGGCGCTCGAAAGTGGAATGGGATCTCCATCGTCTATTCGCAAAGCGGCGTACACGGCATCGCGCGTCTGCTCGGGCGGCCAGGAAACGATCAACTCCGGGGCGCGCTTCTCAATATTGAGTGGAATGACGGCCGGTGGAAGCTGCAGATAGATGAAGTAGCCTACGACGCATCCCAAAGCAGCCGCAATAAACAAGACGATTGCGAGACGCGCATTGGAACGCCTGTTTCCCCACTGCATGTTTTGCGCAATCTGCTGATGGGCAGCGCGAGCTTCGAAAGGATCTGGTTGCCGAATCGCTTCCGAGCGCCGGCGGCGGATCTCCTCGATTGACGGAAAATCCGGGACTGGGGGCGCCGCGCCCACCGCGATGGGAGCAACCGGGAGATCGGGCGCCGCTGTCTTCGAAGCGGGGAGGGGAACTCCCTTGCCGTCTTCGCTCACCGCCGGTCGTTCAGCCGGAATCCCTAGGGGCTCCCGTGGGGCCGTGCTCTCCGGTGGTTTCGTGGAGGGCGCAGGAATCGAAGCAACCGGGCCGGTACCCGCCCGTTCGGCTCGTCCCGGCAACGGCAGAATGATCGCGTTCTCCGAGGCGCCTCCGGCCAGTTTGCCGTCTGCGCCCCGCACCAGGAAAACGAACCGGGTCGGCTGAAAGCGTTCCGGTTTAATTAAGATCATCAGCTTTCCGGCTTCCGGAAAGAGCTCGCCGAAGAGGCTGCTTTCGCGCTCGTTCACTTCGAGCTCCGACCGGGTGTGTGCGACGAACCACCCCAACAAGTCGAGGCCTTGCAACTCGGCGTCGGACCCAACGGACGAGAGTTGCGTGTGCAGCGCGCTCAGGTCGCGCTCGGAGAGTAGAAAGGATGGTCCGCGCGAGTGCTCGCACTCGATGATTCGAAAAGCTTCGATCCTCGCGAAGTTCTCTTCGGCGTGTCCGAACAGCAGCCCTCCGATTTCGATGCCGCCATGCGGAATGCGCCGGTAGCCCTCATTTACCTGGAAGTCAATCTCGTGGAACAACGACAGCCAATATGAGACCTTGAACTCCGTGCCCGGAATGGTCCAGACAGCGTATTCGGCTTCCGGATGTTGGGCCGTCATGCCACACCCACCGAAGGCGGCGCGAGCGGCTGGCACAACGAAATCGTGCCACTTTCATCCGACTCGCTCGAATCTTCCTGCAGCACGTAAAAGTAGGTCACGACACCGATCCCCAGGACCAGGAGAACGATAGCGGTCAGCCAGCGGGCGGAGCGAAGCGTCCACGGAGACTCTTCGGAAACGACGGCGGCCGTGTAAGCCACCGTCGCGCTAGCGAGACCGACGCTGAGACCAAGTTTCCAGCCCCAGTGCATCAGGTCCAGAGCAGCTTGGCCCCCAATTTCCGACCAGGCAGTAAAAATGGCTACTAACGCGATGAGGAACTCGAACGCATAGATGAGCCGCAGTAGTTTTTGCGTCATGCCTCAGGGCTGTTTTGATCGCGCACAATAAGCACCGACCGCCGTAGTATGCGCTTCCTCCTTGACCGCGTACGATGGGCCGGGGCGCCGCTGCTTTGCGCCCTGTACGCTCGTTCCATTCTACGATGAATAGTAAGTAGTCCCGGAATTGCTCTCAGGGCTAGCTTATTCCGGCAGGGAGTTCATAACTACCGAATGAAAGTATCAGTCGAAGGAATCGAGCTGCACCTTGCGCATCCCGACGAACTAAACGTGTCGTGGGTAGGGCAAGAAGAGGCCATGCGGCAGTTGATGGCTGCCTGGATGGTGATTGATGACCGCGACGTCCCCATGAACCCGCGCCTGCTCGGCAAGCCCGGGGTTGGAAAAACAACCATGGCGTACGCCGCGGGGAAGCGGCTTGGGCGCGAGGTCTACATTATGCAGGCTACCGTAGACACGCGGCCGGAAGATCTACTGATCACACCCGTGGTGGAAGGCGTCTCTCAACTGAAATACGTCGCCTCGCCACTCGTCACCGCCATGATTCGGGGAGGCGTTGCGGTGCTCGACGAAGGCAATCGCATGAGCGAGAAGAGTTGGGCAAGTCTCGCGCCGCTGCTCGATACGCGGAGGTACGTGGAATCCATCGTGGCAGGTGCAAAAATTCGCGCGCACCGGAATTTTCGGCTGGTAGCGACTATGAATGACGATTCCTCGACCTTCGACCTGCCCGAGTACATTCATTCCCGGTTGCAGCCTCAGATTTTGATCGACTTTCCCGAGCGCGAAGAGGAGCTGGCTATTCTACGCGAAAATCTTCCCTTTTCGCCTGAGGATGTCTTGCAGTACGTGACCGATTTCCTGCAGCAGGCCCACGCCGCGGACGAAAGCTACACGGTTCGCGACGGCATCAACATCGCTCGCTACGCCCTGAAGTTAAATGCTGAGACCGGGCAGCCGCACCGGTTGTTGTTGCAGGCCGCCGTCCGCTCGGTGCTTGGGGACGAAGCCGCCCGCTACAGCTTGCGCCGCTGAATACGCATGCCACAAGATTCGATCACGGCAGGAACCATCAATCGCGGCAATATCACGTATCTACCCGTAGTTCCCGGGCGCTTGGAGTTTTCCTCCCGTGTGCGGCGCTATCTCATCGAGCGGCGCCCGCGTGTTGTCGCCGTCGAGTTGCCGTCCTCGCTCGAGCGGGTTTATCGCGCGGCTTTGGATCGGCTGCCGAAAATGTCGGTGATTCTGATTCCGGAAGACGGGGACGGCGATGAGGACCGCGCAACATATATTCCAGTCGAACCGGCTGACCCTTTTGTAGAAGCGCTACGGACAGCCGAAGAAATCTGCGCCGACGCAATCTTTCTGGAACCTGCCACGCACGAAAAGCCGCATCTGAATGACACGTATCCGGAACCGTATTCGGTAGAGCTCATAGGCATTCAACGTTACGTAGAGGCCTACCGCGTGTATCCACAATTGCGGACGCCGGAGTTGGAGGCCCATGCTGCCGCCATGGCCTGGAAACTGCAAGGTGCAGACCCGCTCGCGTCAATCTGTGTCATCGTCTCTCTAAATCTGCTGGATCCGCTGTTGGATGCGATGGAGGTTCCGCAAGAGGATCCGCCCGCGCCCCGCACGCGGTTGTTCCATCGCGTCGAGCTCTTCAACTTGCACCCCGATTGCTTGGCCGAAGTAACCAGCGAGGCGCCCTATTTCCAAGAGAAGTACGAAGCGAGCCGCGCCCGCATCATGGACTTTCAACTCGATCGCCGGCACTGGCAACTTGCCCTGCTGCGCGAAGCCGAGAAAGAGTATTCCATCAATACGGGTGAGCAAATGCAGCCTTGGCAGCGGCTCAGTCTGGCCAAATTCACGCGCAACCTCGCCATGCTGGATGGGCGGCTCGTGGCGGGACTTTACGATCTGGCGCTCGGCGCGCGCTCCATTGTCGATGATAACTACGCGTATGAAGTTTGGCAGATGGGGAATCGTTTCTCAGTGCAAGCTAGTGAAGATCCGCCGCTAGAGACGCTGAATCTTTCGGGCGACGAAGTGTGGCTACGCACCCGCAAACTGAGGATTCGCAGACGGCTGCCGCGCATGAAGCAGATGCTGAAGCCGTCCGGGCTCAAGCCTCGCAAGCGCGAAAAAGTGAAAGGCGAGTGGGCGCGCCAGACAACCGGAGCGTCCATTTGTTCCTACCCGCCAGAGGATTTAATCATAGAAGGTTACGGCCAGTTTATAAAGCGATACGCGAAGTCTCTGGTGTCGGAAGAGCGGTCGCGGGTCGAGCCGTTTACCACCTCCGTGCTCGACGGCATCGACTTGCGCGAAACCATTCGCAATTGGCATGAAAGACGGCTTTACGTTCGCGAGCTGGGCAAATTTTCGGGGGAAGTGGGAGCCGTAGTCATCATCTTCGACGAAGACAGAGCCGACCGCTTCCGATATCTAACCACCTGGCTCGGAGAGCACCAGAACGAATCGGACATGGCGTTCTATTCGACGCATCCATTCGAACACGTGGTAGGGCCCGGCATCGGAAGGGCGGAATATGGCGGGCTGTTGATGACCCTGCCGCCGCGCCGGCTCTATGACGTATGGAGCGACAGCGATTACGATACCGCGGAGACAAAAGCCGAACGGTTGCTGATGGCCGCTCTCGACTACTCCATGGAACGGCACGTTATTTATGTAGCGGCAAAACCGCCGCGGAGCATGTTTCGGCAACTAGCCGCTCGGGTAAATAGGAAAATCGTCTACATTCCGCTCGGGCAGCTATCGCCGGCAAAGCTCAAGAAAATTCGCGTGGTTCATGTCTTGGATGGTTACGAGCGCAGAGAGCAAGCCAAGGACTACATCTGGTAGGCGCGGTCGCTTTATCGCTCATATCGCAGCGTTTCAACCGCTCAATTGCGCGCGCTTCTGCCGCCGCGTGGATCGCCCGAGCCCGTGTTATCGTTGAAATTGCCCGGGCCCTTAGCTCAGTTGGTTAGAGCGCTACCTTGACACGGTAGAGGTCAGAGATTCGAGTTCTCTAGGGCCCACCATTTACTCACGCGCTCTCCGCTCCAATCTCCACCACGAAATATTGCGCCGGCGTTTCGCCCACGTTTTTCATGCCATGCTGCTCGTTGGAGTTGATGTAAACCGCGGAGCCGGGTCCCACCGTGCTCGTCTGGCCTGCGATGGTAAATTGCAGACGCCCTTCCTTGATCAGCATCAGCTCCTCGTGCACATGATGATGTGGCGGATGCGGCATCTGCCCAGGCGGAAGCGTGCTGATGTGAAGCGCGAGCGGGCACCCGGTTTGTGTCCTGCCCTTGAACACCTCCCGGATCTCCATGTGGTTTGCCGGGTTCGTCTTCACGGCAAGAGTATCGAAGGCGTAACACTTCGAAGCCAAAACGTCAGTATCGGCGCTCGCGCCCGCCGCAAAGAGCGCGGGCAGCAGCAGGGTTAGATTTCTGCGTGTCTGATCCATACTCTTGCAGACGCTCGCGAGCACCGCCTTGAGACGCGCCTGCTCGTTCAATTTATCGTGGGCGTCGTAAATTGCAGCGTCGGCGACATCGTGGTATGGCCGGATGAGTCCGTGCTCTCCACGCGATATTCATACGTCGTATTCGGAGCCAGTTGATAAATGGTAAGCGATGGTGCATTCGTCTCGGCGGGATTCCCCGAGACTGCGCCTTGTGTCGAGCCATTCAGTTCCACGGTCTCGACATTTCCGCCGATCGTGATCGGCATCAGCAGAACCGTATTCGCATGCGCGGCGACATTGGTTTTCCAGGAGATAGTGGCTTGCGCGAATGAGTAACCGCAACAAGTCTTCCCGGAAGGTGCGTAACCATGTCCCCCCGGCGCCGCAAACCAACCCGTAGCGCCTGAAGTCGCATTTACGCTGATTGCTGAAAGAACCGGCCCCGGCGCGGCTGCGGCGGGTGTGGTGAAAACTAAATCGCTCGAGTAAGCTGTACGGCCTGATTGATCGGTACTCTGCACCGCATAATGATACGTCGCATTCGGCTGCAGCCCGGCAAGCGTGACGGTGTGCGAAGTAGAACCCGATGCATTCGTCACCGGCGTTGAATTGAAATATGTGCAGTGCCATAGACCGGAGCTGTACACGACCTGAGTCGTAGCCGGCTCGCTGGTCGTCCAGCTAATAGTGGCCTTTCCGGTTGCTGAGCTGCCGCTCCCCACCAGCGCGACATTGGAAACCGAGGGACTGCTGATCGCCGGCCCTGGAGCGCCAGGCGTTCGAAAGGTTTGGTCCGGCGACACAGTTCTGCCCCCCTCTGCGTTCATGCCGATCACTGCGTAATGATATGTCGTATTCGGCTGCAAACCCAAGAGTGTAGTCGTGTGAGTTGTCGTGAGGCTGGAGTTGGCGAGGGACGTCTGGCCATAGGACGTCGTGGTTCCATACTCCACCTGGCCGGTGGTCCCGCCGCTCGTGGTCCACGAAATCTCGGCCGAAGTAGCGTTTTGGATTGTCGCGGTCAAGTTGAACACGTCGGGCGCAGACGAGCTGTACTCAAACGCCCCCATGTCTGGCGCAGAACCATCAAAGTTCGCCAGATCCACCACATCACCGTGGTTGAAGGTTACCTCGGAGCTGACCGTGAGAACTCCGCTCTGATAATTCACGGCCGTCACGGCAACCGGGGCGTTGTGGCCGATCTTGACTACGTCCCCCGGAATCAGCCCGAAGCCATTCGAAAAAAAATACGGGTCATCGACCGGAACGCTGCTCGAAGTCCCGGCCGCCGTAGTGTGGGCTAAATGCGTGCCGGCGCCAATCGCAGGCGACGAGCTCATAAGCTGAAAATCGCCGCCGTCTGCATTGACAAACTCGGGATTGGCTTGAATGTTGCCGGAAATATAAGCCGCGTAACTTGATTGAACCGAGCTTAGAGTCCAGGTATAGTATTCGCGAGGCGTCGAGTATTGGAACAGATCGTTATTGCCCGGATCATGGCCTACGATGTTATTCAGGACGTAGTTATAGTATGGAAAGAACGGCCAGGGATTGTCGGGCGAATGGAACGTTTCCGCAAATAAGTAGACTGTGGTGGCCGGCGAGTTGAATATGGCGCCCTGCGTTTCATCTTGATATAAGATATTGTTAACAATCTTATTCCGCATGACATAGTTGTAGACCGTTCCATTTCCGTCATCGGTTTCGCGCTGGGATAATAAGATGGGCAGATAGCCGATATCGTAAAACACATTATTGTAAATGCGATTGTTCTCCGCGCTCGAGTTGATCTCGTTATATTGGCCGGTTAGCAGCAGTCCATTGTCCTCATACCAGCCGGCTTCGTTCGAGAGAATATTGTTGCGCACTATGTTGTCGCTCGCATTCAATAGCAAATTGGTCTTGATGTAAGGCACGCCCTCGCCCACGTGAGAAATGCGGTTGTTTTCTATCAACATGTTCAGTGAGCCCTGGCCGGTTTCGCCAATGCCTCCACCCCAGTGCTGCTCGATTGTGTTGTCGCGCAAAATAATATTCTTGCTCGGCCCCCACGCCGGGTTGTAGATAGCATCCGCGAAGTAATGCCCGTTTCGAGTGCCGTAGTTATTCTGAATTAAGATATTGCTCGCGCCTAACATCACGATAGCGTCGTTCTCGCCGTCCGTATCGATGTAGCCGTTACTGTCGAATACATTGTTTTGGACCGTGACGTTGCTGGTGCCGTTGATGCGGACGAATTGTCCTCCTGTTTCCTTGAAAGTGCAGTTTTGCACTGTCACGTGGGAGGACCAGATATCGACTACATCGCTTACGTCCGGCCGCAGGAAAGTGAGCCCATCCACCAACGTGGGCGAATAAATCGTGATTACCGTATTGAACGGCGCGCCCCCCGTCAGCATCGGAACTTCGCCCGGATAAGCAGTCACCGTAATCGGCTGCTGCTCCGTCGCCACGCCAGAAGGAACAATCAGGTAATCGTTCGGGTAAAGCCCGCCTCGCAGAACGATCGTCTCTCCCGCTTGCAACAAGAAGGAGGCGTGATGGAGCGTCGCCCAGGGCGCCTGAACCGATCCGGAGTTGCTGTCGTTTCCCCAGGGAGCCACATAAACAGTCGGCCCGACAGACGGCGTAGCAGCCGCTAATGTGGCCTCGCCAACAGTGGTGAGCGAAGTCAAAACGAGTCCACATACAAAAATACCTATAGTGCTATTAGCCAAAGCCGCACCTATCCTTTTTTTGGACCAGTGTACAGCAATCCGTTTATAGAAGCTAGTACAAAGGTGTCAGTTTGGACTTGGCGGTATTTTTCTCAGATGGTGGAGCGGATTATTCTTGCTGTGAACCCGAGTAGCAGCACGCCGCCTACGAGCATCCAAGTAGCCGGTTCAGGCGTCGAGATCGGGTCGACCATGCGCAGTTGAAAATCGAGATTGTTCGAACTGTCCGCCGCCTGGACGACATCCGACACGTCGATGAAAACCGAGAAAGGCGTGCCGGGAGTGTGTGAAACGGTGAATGACGAAGGCGAGCCGCCCAGGATCCATCCATTTCCATCGGTGGTAAAAATTTCGATCGGCCCAATCCCACCACCCTGATCGTCGGTCGCATCGTAACTGGTTCCGTAGAAGGTCCAGTTGCCTGAATCTGAAGGAAGATCGAGAGATGCGGTGAGCGTGACCCCGGCCTGACCGCTGAGTCCAATTCCCTGGCCCATAGACCAGTCGCCCTCAAGGGAGTAGTCGAGCGGGCCTACCGCTGGGGGTCCCAGAGAAAGAGTAGCCAAATCGGTCGATCCGAACTCAATACTCCCTCCCGCAGACACCGGGGAATAGAACTGTCCTGCGGCCACAGACATGCTGGAACTCACGCTGCATGAAGCAGATGAAGCCGCGGTCTGAGAACAGCTCTGCGCGCCGGCGGTGGCGCTGACCGAAAGAAGCGCGTCCGCGAACACAGGTCCGCCGAGCGTCGGCACAAGAAGACAGAGGATTCCCCACCGCATGGCGATCATTGGATGCTTCCCGGAGCAATCCGAGCACGCAAACCAAGGTACTGGATGTAAGGGTAATGCCTGGGGGTATACGTCATTTGCAAGGATGAATGCCGATCTCGGGTTTGCTTAACTTGGGTTTGGTGAATATCGACTTCGAAAATTGGACTTCTTGTACTGTGGCCGACAATCCGATTCGCCTCCTGAGCGATTGTTTCGAGCCGGGCGCCACGGTGTCCCTGGCTTCGGTACCTGGACGCGTAAATCTTATCGGCGAGCACATCGACTATCACGACCTTCCGGTGCTCCCCATGGCGATTCAGCGCCGCATCCGAATCGCGTTCTGCCCACGTGCGGACGCCAGGGTGCGCGCCATGAGCTCAAGCGGGTACGGCGAGCGCGAATTCGATCTTTCGAAAAACCTGGAGCCTGGCCCGACTGGCGACTGGGTCAACTACATCAAAGCGGCTGCGAAGAGCGCCACCAGCCGATGGCCGCTCAAGCTTGGCATCGACGCAGTGGTGTTCTCAGATTTGCCGCCCGCCGCAGGGCTCGCGTCTTCGTCCGCTTTGCTGGTCGGCTTCACGCTCGCGCTTCTGCAGGCGAATTGCATTCGGCCCGACGTCGGCGAGCTCATGGAGATCCTGCCCGATGGCGAGCAGTTTGTAGGTACACGCGGCGGCGGCATGGATCACGCGGCCGTCCTGGCCTCGCGTGCCGGTTGCGCATTACTGGCCAAGTTTGCGCCGCTCGAATTAACTACCATCCCGGTGCCGCCGAACTGGCGCTTCCTTGTCGCACATAGCTTGACCATGGCGGAAAAATCAGGCGCAGTGCGCGCCGAATACAACGCCAGGCGTACTGCGGGCACGCGCGCGCTCGCAATTCTCGGGCTGCCCTCTTACCAATCCGCGCTCGAACAGTATTCGCATTCCCAGCTTCGAGCCATGATGGTGCGCGCCCGGTTTGAGCACCGCATCGCGGAGGATGAATTCCGCGCCTTCGTCCATGTAACCGGGGAAGCGCGCCGCGTCGACGAAGCAGTGAGTGCGATGCGCCAAGGCGACGCGCACGCCTTCGGGCAGGTGCTTTCGCGATCGCACGCCAGCCTACGGGATAATCTCCGCGTTAGCTCGCCCGCACTGGACGAATTGGTTTCGAGCGCGATGGCTGCGGGTGCCCTCGGTGCGCGGCTCACTGGCGCCGGCTTCGGCGGCTGCACCATTATCCTTTGCGGGTCCGCCGATTGCGATCGGATTCGAAACGAGCTCGTTGACGAATATTACGCGCAGCGCCCCGGCTTCAATCCCGACAATCACCTGATCGTCGCCGAGCCTTCCGCCGGAGCCCTATACGATACTTCCATCGCGGCCTCGCAGCCGGTGAGCGGAGCAAAGTTATGAACGGCGGCCCGTTCATTCGCCGGGCGGTGATCCTGGCAGCGGGGAAGGGAACGCGCATGGGCGCTATCGCGCACGAGACGCCCAAGCCCATGCTCCCGATCCTCGGTAAGCCCATGCTCGAGCACATTCTCGAACGGCTCGCGGCAGCCGGTTTCGATCGCTTCCTGATCGTAGTCGGCTATCGCCACGAAGCGATCGAGCAGCATTTTCAGAATTGGCCGCTGCCGCTTGAGTTCCGCGTGCAAGATCCGGTGAACGGCACGGGTTCGGCCACGCGCCTCGCAAAAGATTTCGCAGATAACGAGCCGTTTCTACTGACCTACGCCGACATTCTGTGCGATGCCGCCGAATACACGCGCTGCTCGCGCATCTTGCAGGAGCAGGACGCCGCAGCCGCCGTGCTTGCGGTGAAGGCGGTCGACGATCCTTGGCAAGGCGCAGCCGTGTACGAAGAGAACGGTCGCATTCGCGAAATTATCGAGAAGCCGCCCAAAGGCGCCTCCACAACGCGCTGGAACAGCGCCGGATTTTATGCCTTCCGGCCTGTGTTGTTTGAGTATCTCGATCGCATCCGGCCCTCGGCGCGAAATGAATATGAGCTGACTTCGGCGCTCGACCTTATGCTCGAAGATGGACTCGATCTTCGCATCTCGCCGATCGCCGGTGACTGGCGCGATGTGGGCCGCCCGGAGGATCTCGCCGCGATGAACACCGCGCAATCACCCTTATGACACGCTTCTCGATTCGTCCCGCAGCCTCAGGCGATGTGGCTGAGCTCGCTCGCTTGTTCGACGATTACCGCATCTTTTACAAACAGCCTTCCAATTTTGCCGGCGCCGAAGCCTTCGTCGCGGAGCAGCTCGAAAAGGGCGTCACGCGCTTCTTCATCGCGAGAGACACAACCGGCGCCGCCGCTCTGGGCTTCGTGCATCTGATTCCGTCGCTCGGCACCCTCGCCATGCGGCCCATTTGGTACCTCGAGGATCTGTTCGTCGTTCCCTCTGCGCGCCGTCAGGGTGTGGCGCGTGCTCTCATGTTGCGCGCTGAGCAATTTGCTCGCGAAAACCGAGCCGAGCGTCTCACGTTATCCACCGCTCATGACAATCACGCCGCCCAGGCGCTCTATCGCAGCCTCGGCTATATTCGCGACGAGCATTTCTGGCAATTCCATCGCCTGCTCTCCTGAAGCGCTCGCTAGCTGGGCACTACCTCGGGGAGCGCATAACTCGCGGCCGAACAAAAATGTTTTCGGCTAGATCCTTCGCGATGCGAACCTGCCTCCGATGCCCCTGAATGTGAGCCGTCATAGACGTATTCGCGTTCCTGCGCTCCACTACAATCGGAACCCCTAAGCGAATTCCCAGGCGCTCAATCTGGCGAAGCGCAGCGGCATCACGATCGTACACGCTGCTGATCGTCGCGGGCGTTTTGAGAGGCAATTCATTCAGCGGCACGTCGCTCTGAAAGGACCCGGTCCCGTTCTTCTGTGGGATCGCGTGACCGTGCGGGTCTATCTCAGGATCGCCCAGGATCGCCGCCACCCGGTCTTCGAATCGCTCCGAGATGAAATGTTCCAGTCGCTCCGCTTCCTCGTGTACCTCATCCCAGGAATACTTCAGAACATCGTGAAGAAATAGCTCGAGAAGCCGATGATGGCGAACCAGCTCCCACGCTCGCCGCTTCCCTGTGACGGTCAGCCGAACGCCATGATGACGCTCATAGAGAACCAGCGCGGGACGCTGCGCTGCTAGCTTCTGCAGCATTCCCGTAACGGACGCGGCACGCACGTTGAGCCGTTCTGCCAGCGCGTTGCTGCTGACTCTTTCTTCTTCGGATCCTCCTAATTCTAGAATGGCCTTCAGGTAATCGTCGACCGACTCGGATGTAGAGGGAGCAGATTGTTTAGGCTTCACTAATGTTCATATTCTAACGAATCGCCATAGGATCGCCTGCTGGCCCGATAAAGTCTCGATGCAGTGTTATATGTTTTAGGTATGCCTAAAAATGGCGTTGGCTTGCTCCTGATGTTGTTGGCATGTTCGTCTCTCATATACGCACAAGGCGAAACCACCAGCGCTATCGTCGGGCGCGTTTCCGATCCCACCGGCGCGGCCGTGCCTGGAGCAGCCATTACCATTACGAGCACTGATACCGGCGCCAAGCGTGTCGCTCAAACCGACAGCGCAGGCCGCTTCGATTTTCCCCAGCTCAAGCCCGGTTATTACTCGGTACGGGTGGAGTCCAAAGGATTTGAGCCCCAGCAACGCTCCGTGTTCTCTAACCTCGGTCAGAAGCAATCCGTCGACATCATGCTGCAAGTAGCGGCAGCTAAGCAAACTATAACCGTGACCGAGACGCCGCCGCTCATCAACCCGGAAAATCCGAACACTGCCGCAACCATGAATGCCAGGACTTTGGAAAGTCTGCCGAACCCCGGCGGCGATCTAACCTATCCAGTGCAGTTCGCGGCCGGTGCATTGATCAACACAGCCGGTAGCGGAAATGATTTCGTCGGCAGCCAGAACGGTTACGGGAACGTTGAGTTCAACGGCCTGCCAGCGCTTTCGAACGGCTATATCGTCGATGGCCTGGAGACAAACGACCCGCTAACAAATCTGAACAGCGGATTGTCCACGAATCTTGTACTGGGTCTGAACTCGATCGCTGAGGTCACCGTGAATACTCTCTCCTATGCTGTGGACCAGGGCCGCTACGGAGCATCACAGATCAACTACGTCACGAAATCAGGCAGCAATCAGTTTCACGGCAATCTCTACGAAATCTGGAATGGCTCCTTATTCAATGCCGCTGATTTCTTTACGAACGCCACGCCCGGCAATCACAAGCCTCGCTCCACCGTGAACCACTTCGGGGGCAGTTTAGGAGGCCCGATCATCCGCGATAAACTGTTCTTCTTTTTCGATAGTGAATGGGTGCGCATCGCCTTACCTATCGTCACGGAGACCACGGTGCCCACACCGGCCTTCCAGAATTACATCCTGCAGCAGCTTCCCAAGGGCGGCGTAGATTCCATCACGGGCTCGGTGTATCCGGCTAACCCACAGCTTGTTCCCTTTTACAAGCAAATGTTTTCGCTATACCGGAACACGGCAGGAACTCCGCTGCCCATACTCGGCTGCCCGTTCAACAGCGATGAAAGCGGTTCGCGAGGCTCGCCTCCCAACGGAAACGGCTGTGCGAATCGCCAGAGCGTATCGCAATCGAGCGACGATCACGAACAGGTACAGACCGCCCGCGTAGATTACAACATCTCGGAAAAGAACACCTCCTGGTACCGCTTTCAATACGATGGAGGCCTGCAGGCGGCCTACACCGATCCAATCAATCCGCTGTTCGATTCCATTTCGCCGCAGCCCTTGTATTCATTCGCTTCCGGGTACACGCACGTGTTCTCGCAGCATCTGGTGAACTACTTCAATCCCGCGTTTTCCTGGTACGAGAGCCTTTTCGGCCCCGCCGATTTTCAGAAAACACTAGCGGCCTTTCCCATCGTTCTCCAGGGCGTTGGCGCGAACGCGCCATTCACCACGTTGGGAGGACTCGACAATACATGGATTCAAGGTCGCCGCGCTAGCCGTTTCTTCTTTAACGACAATCTGGCTTGGGATGTTGCATCTCACGAATTTCGCTTCGGAACGAACACGCGCATCTTTCGCCTGAACGACTACGACTTTGGCGAAGGAACGGTTCCCACCGTTACCTACACCGATCTTCCGGAGCTGATTTATGGTGTTGCTTCCACCGCTTCCGAGACATTTCCCCTGGCTGATTCGCAGCCCTACAACTTTCTGAACGTGGACCTGTATGCGCAGGATACGTGGAAGCTGACACGCAAGCTGACGTGGACCTTCGGCCTTCGCAACACGTATAATTCCAATCCTCTGAATCCGCATGATGCCGTCGCGCGGCTCTCCGGTTCGTTCAATTCGATCGACCATGATGTGAATCAACCTTTGAGCGAAAGCATCCGGACGGGCTTGGGCAACATATTTCAATCCACTCCGCTGGCGCTCTTGCAACCCAGAACCGCCCTCGCATGGCAGATCCGGCCCAACACAGTCTTGCGCGCGGGATTCGGTCTTTTCAGCGATCTGTTACCGGGCAGCGTCGCGGATCTGATCGGCACGAACCCACCGTACTCCAAAACATTTCAGGGCGGATTGTTGGGCACTGCCGGAGGAACCGCAATTGCCCCCGGTGTGCCGGGGAGTGCGATAGATGCGACTCGCGCCGCAAATCAGACCTTCGATACAGGCTTTGCACAAGGCCAGCTTTCGTGCGCATCGCCGCTTGCGAACGTTGCCAATTGCCTGCAGCCGGTGGCCATTACGGCTGTGCCGGATGGCAAACTGCACGCGCCCTACTTCATGCAGTGGAGCTTCGCGCTGGAGCACCAGATGGGAAACGCAAATCTTCGTGCTCAATACGTAGGAACGCGTGCGGTCAATCAGCCCTACCTAACTCAAGTAAATGGTTACCAAACTGTATGTGCCGGTTGCTTTGCGCCGTTTCCTTATGACCAGCCAGCCGATCCGAGGTTTGGCGCCGTAACGCAACTCAGCACAGGAGCAAACAGCCACTACAACGGTCTTCAGCTAACCGCCGAAAAGCGCATGGCCCATGGACTTCAGGTGCAGGCAAACTATACCTGGAGTGACTGCATGGATGAAGTCTCGAATGGTGGGTTTCTGCAGTTCTCATCGGCAGGCATTTTGTCGCCGCTACCGGGCGATCTTCGACGAGATTATGGCCCGTGCGACTACGATATCCGGCATAACGTTACCGCAAACTACAGCTACCGGTTGCCCGTCAAGCTGCACAACCATATCCTCGGTTACGCGCTGAATGGCTGGCAGATTTCCGGGACGTTTTTCTGGCATAGCGGTCTGCCTTTCTCGGTCTTGAGCACACCGTACTCGGCAAACGGAAATGGAATCATCCAGGGCAGCGGTCCTCAATTTGCGAGCTTGGTTCAGGGCGTTCCGGTTTACGACCACACTGCAATTACCGGTGTGACGCAGCCTGGGACCATCCAATGGCTGAACCCGAACGCCTTCCTGTCGGCGGTTGACCCAAGCACTGGGGCGTGCACTGGCGGCGATTCGCCTCAAACCTGTCAATTCGGCGATCTCGGCCGCAATGCTCTCCGAGGCCCCGCATTCTTTTGGAGCGATCTCTACCTGACGAAAACGTTCCATCTGAGCGAGCGCGTGAACCTCAAGATCGAAGGGCAATTCTTCAATGTCTTCAATCATCCGAATTTCGCGCTGCCCAGCACGGTGTACGCCGGAATTCCAGGTAATCCGGCCACACAGACCGGCTTCGGAGCGCTCACCGCAACCACGTCACCGCCTACCGGACTGTTGGGCGTCGGGCTCGGCGGCGATAATTCGCCGCGCATGATCGCCTTCCAAGCGCGGCTTGAATTCTAGCGGCCTTTGCACCCTGACAGGCACACTGCGAGCACGGCAATTTCCCACGCCAATCTCAGGTGCCGACCGCCCGACAGGGTAGCTTGAAAGAAGAAACTCATGAATTCGAAGGTCGCGATCGTTCTGGTCGGAATATCGTTGCTGCTCGCCAGTTGCACCGTTGGTCCTAAATACTCAAAGCCTTCTGTGCCTGCCGCCCCGGCCTACAGCGAGCAGCCGCCTGCCAGCTTCCAGGAGACCGGCGGATGGAAGCAGGCGCAGCCGAGCGATGCCGTCATCCGCGGCAACTGGTGGGAGCTGTTCAATGATCCGCAGTTGAACGCCCTCGAACAACAGGTGGGCCCCGCTAACCAAAGCCTCAAAGTCGCCGAGGCGAATTTCAGCCAGGCGCGCGCCGTGATTGCCTTGAACCGCGCCGGATTATTTCCAACCATCGGTGCTGCCCCGCAAATTACCTATAATCGCGTCTCCGGCAACAGCCCCACCGGCCTCAACGGCTACCAATACGGCAACTTCGTCCTTCCCATTTCCGTGTCCTACGACGCCGATTTCTGGGGCCGCATTCGCCGCGGCATCGCCACTGCGCGCGCCCAATTTCAAGGTTCCGCAGCCGATCTCGCCAACGCCAAACTGGAGCTCGAAAGCGATCTCGCCGTAGACTATTTCGAAGCCCGCAGCGCCGACCTGCAAAAGCGCATTCTTGACGACACCGTCATCGCCTACCAGAAAGCCTTGCAGCTCACCCGGAATCGTTATGAAGGCGGCGTCGCCTCAAAAGCCGAAGTGGCACAAGCCCAAACTCAACTCGACACCACTCAAGCTCAGGACATTGATGTTGCCGTCGCGCGCGCCCAGTTCGAGCACGCGATCGCCGTCCTGATGGGCAAGCCTCCGGAAGGCTTTAAGCTGCCCATCGATCCGCTCGCGGAAAATCCGCCCGGCATCCCCGTCGGTCTTCCCTCGCAGTTACTCGAACGCCGCCCCGATATCGCCTCGGCGGAGCGGCAGATCGCCGCCGCCAACGAACAAATCGGAATCGCCAAAGCCGCCTTCTTCCCGGATCTAGTGATCACCGCCGAGGGCGGCCTCCAAAGCGGCAGCATCGTAAATTGGTTCACTTGGCCCAGCCGCTTCTGGTCCGTCGGCCCTCAACTCGCTCAAACGGTCTTCGATTTCGGCCGGCGCCGCGCGCAAGTCGAAATCACCGAAGCCGCCTACAACGCTCAGGTCGCAAATTACCGGCAAACCGCGCTCACCGCGTTTCAGGAAGTCGAGGACAACCTATCCACCCTCCGCATCCTGGAGCAGGAATCCGCCAAGCAGCAAGAGGCAACCGCCGCCGCTGAAAACTCCCTGCAGCTTTCCCTCAATCGCTACAAAGGCGGTCTCGTAACCTATCTTGAGGTCATCACCGCCCAGAGCATCGCACTCAGCAATGAGCGTACCGAAGCCGACATCCTGCGCCGGCGCATGGACGCAAGCGTCTCTTTGATCAAAGCCTTGGGCGGCGGGTGGGACGTCGCCAAACTGCCGCAGGGATAATCACGCTCACGTAGGCCGCGCGTATTCAGTTGCAGCGCTTGCTTTGCTGCGCCTTGCGAGCTAGCGCCTGCGTCACTTGGAGCAATACTTGAGGATGGAACGGCTCCTCGCGACCCCGCGGCATCTCGCCCCGCTCCACCGCGTCTTTCGAAAGAAACAGCACAATCAATCCTGGCCGGATCCGGGCAGCCGTCTGAGCCAGATCCCAGCCCGACGGACTGGCTTGCTCGACATCGGCGACCAGCAAATGAATCGCCCCTTCGTAGTTGCGGCAAAGCTCCATCGCCTCGTCGCTCGAATTGGCAGATAGCACGTGATAATCGGCGCCGGAAAGGAAATTCTTCATTGCCTCGCGCTCCTGCCTCCGGAAATGCACAATGAGTGCCGTATCTTGCACTTTAGTTCGCTGCCAGTGAGAGATATTCATTTGTTCCACTCTTTTGCACACCTATTCGCGCATTTGCGGTGCGGTGACCGCTTGCGTCTCCGAAACAGGTGTCTTAAAAATTATTCATTAATTGATAGTAGTGCAACTAGTAAATTTCCACAAGCCCCTACTCGCCATTCAATTCGCGGATCGCCGACATGCCATCCACCCACTCTTCCAAAACCTGCATCCGCTCCACAGGCGTGAGCGAAAGCATCCACCGAATGAGCGTGAGATCCACGCCGTCTTCGCTGTAGTCCGGAGGCGGAGCTGACTCTTCGATTCCGCTGTCCGAATCCGCCATCATGTAAGCATACCCGCGAAGAGGCCCAAACATTCTGGAACCTTCTGCCCCCCGCGCGCCAATACTCTATGAAGGCAGCCCGGTCGATTGGAGCATTCACCAGCAAAAAACCAATTGGACGACGCTAACCTTCTGCAGCTTTCCGCGCGTGGCGATGAAGAGGCTTTCGTGATTCTTTACAGGCGGCATCAAGGCCCGGTGTTCCGATTTGCTCTGCACATGTCCGGCAATCGCGAGACCGCCGAAGAGGTCACCCAGGATGTCTTCCTGGCCTTGTTGAACGGCCTGCGAAGCTACGCCCGGCAGCGCGGTCCGCTGCAACCATATTTAATCGGCATGGCTCGCAACTATGTTCGCCGTTATCTCACGCAGGCGCCCACACCCGGCGAAAGGGTGCACGACGAGCAGCAACAGCTACTCGATGAGATCACCGCCGGCCAGGAATTGGCAGCCCTCCGCGCAGCTATTCTGAAGCTCCCGCCCAACTATCGCGAGGTCGTCGTACTCTGCGATTTGGAAGGCCTCGAATATGCCCAAGCTGCTTCGCAGTTAGGCTGCGCTGTGGGCACCGTGCGCTCCCGGCTGCATCGCGCTCGCGCTATCCTCGAATGCAGGCTTCGCAGCCGCGAAAGGTGCTCCGTATGAACAATTCACTTGATCTGCAGCGCGCGCTTCGCCATCTCGCGGAAACGCTGCCGCGCGATGCGGTGCCTGCGACCGAACAGCATGTACTCGACGCCTTTCGCGCCCGAAAGACTCTGCGCCTCCGCACCATAAGATACCTGGCAGCCAGCGCCGCTTGCCTGGTGCTCGCGTCCGCATTTTTTCTGCTCCAGTATTCACGTCATCGCTCTCATCCAAGTGCAACTGACCTGACTGCCAGGGCTACCAGTTCCTTCATCGCGTTGCCCTATGGCCAGAGCGATGTGCCTCTCGAGCAAGCCGTCATTGTGCGCGTCAAGCTTCAACCCTCCGAATGGGCGGCGTTCGGCGCTCCCGGTGCGCCCCCGCGGGCAAATGCCATAAGTGCGGACCTGCTGATTGGTCAGGATGGCGTAGCTCGTGCCGTCCGTCTCGTCAGTGTTCAGTAAGAATTCGTAAGTCGGTAAGGAGAAATTATGTATAAGACAATCGGAATTGCAATCGTAACTGCCGCCGGTTTGCTGGCTCAAACCCCAGTCGCTCCAAAGGATGCTGGTCCGCAGGTGCAAACCGCCATTCGCATTGGAGATGCGGCCGAGTTTGGCCCCATCGGGATCACAACCGCCATGGCCGGCCCGATGGCAACCGTTGCTGGCGCGCCCTACTCTGCGCAAGCGGTCACTGAGCGAGTCCAAACCTTGGCCGACGGCAACCGCATCGAACAGAGCACCTCCGGCACCGTCGCGCGCGACAGCCAAGGCCGCGTCCGCCGCGACGAAGGTTTGCCAGGACTGAGTTCTGCCAACGGAGAAGCCCCCCATCTGGTCATGATCGACGATCCCGTAGCCGGCGTGCATTGGACCCTCGATGCCCAGAATAAGATCGCCATCAAAATGCAGTCCGCGCAAATGAAAGGAGCTGCTTTCGGTCCGTTCATGCCGCCCCCGGTAGGCGCTGATAAAACTTGGTTTTTCTCCGCCGGCCCCGCTCCGGGCCCGAACGTGCAGGTTATCGCCAAGAATCAATCTTCTTCGAACTCGACTGTCAGCAAGGTCGATCTCGGCACTCAGACGATAGAAGGCGTTCCCGCCCAAGGAACCCGCACTACCCGCACCATCCCCGCCGGTGCCGTCGGAAACGAGCAGCCCCTCGTCATCACCACCGAGACTTGGTACTCGCCTGATCTCAAGGTACTTGTCCTGAGTAAGACCAGCGATCCGCGCATGGGCGAAACGACTTACAAGCTGACTAACATCGAGCGATCCGAACCTCCCGCCAACTTATTTCAGGTCCCCGACGATTACACTGTCAAGGACCAACCGGGCAATACTTTCTTCTTCCGGGAAACCAAGAAGAACCAGTAACTCGTCGCCCCATCTCAAGCCTCGATAAAATTGTCCGGCTCCATACCGGCTTGCCTGAGAATGGCGCGAAGGGTGGCTTCAGGCAGCCTATGAAGCTACCCGTCTACGCCGCAATAACAATCGTGAAAATCTTGCATTCCGCAGTGGTTGGCAACGATGGCATTCCGTCCCTCTCTCTGCGAGCCTCCAGAAGCTTTCGCGCGACATCGCGTGCGATTTCCAGCGTTTCTGCCACCGTCCGGCCTTGCGCCACCAACCCGGGCAACTCGTCGGAACTAGCCAGGTAAACTCCCTCTTGTAATTGCTCAACATGTATTCCGATTGCCAACTCCACGGTTCCAATCCTAGCAACTGTCAATCCTGCAGGGTGCATCAAAACCGGCTCGGTGATGCTTCTTGAATCACTCCTGCATCGCTTCATGGTCCACATGATGCTGCGATGTCAAGATGCAATCGCATCACATCCCGTCAGCGGACCAGTCACAAAGTTGTGCTTCTCGATTTCTCCTCTTTCCTTCAACTTACGAACCATCGTCCGGCAGCCGCCACGGCGCCCGGCGTAGAAATGAACTGAGCCGCGCGTCAGCACGCGGTTCATCGATCCCTCTCATAGGAGCACCACATGGCCACCGAAGCTCAAATTCTCGCCAATCAACAGAACGCGCACCACTCCACCGGCCCCAAAACCGAATCCGGCAAAGCATCATCCTGCAAAAACAATTTCAAATACGGCCTCACGGGCAGTTCATTTACCGTCCTGGATTTCGAGGATCAGGACGAATTCAATCACGTCCTGTCCGGCCTCCGCCACGAGCACCAGCCCTCGACCATGACTGAATCCATCCTCATCGAGCAGATGGCCCAGTCCCACTGGCTCCGCAAGCGTGCCCTCTATCTGCAAGATCAGTGCTGCACGGACCGAGCGCACAGGGCGTCTGGTGCCCGTTGTGCGCAGTCAAACGAAGAGTTAAGCCTCGACGAACAGCAGCGCCAGCTCGCTCTCTTCCTCCGCTACCAAACGACTCACGACCGTGCCTTCCATCGCGCCCTCAACGATCTCCTAAAACTCAGAGCCGACAAACGGAAACAGGAAATTGGGTTCGAATCGCAAAGGCTTAGGGCCGCCGCAGAATCCCGCCGCGAATCAGCCGAAAAGCGGAAGCAAGACCGCCATAAATTAGAAATTTTGCTGGCGGAAGCCAAGGTCAACCACCAGGAGCTGCTCAATTGTGAGCTTTCATTCGAAGTTACAGGCGCTCCCCTCGCTCCGGCACGCCTCAAGGAAGGCCTAAAAGCCGCCTGATTCGCCCTAACTCTCCGACACTCGCGCTCTAATTGCGCTCACGGCTTGTGACAAACGGCCCCAGCCCGCCCCGCGGCCGGAACGAACAAACCCGTTCACTCGTATCCTTAAAGTACATGCCAGCCGACTACGCGATTGAGACCGCGGGTCTCGAAAAGATCTACCGGTCGCGGTTCCGCGGCAGGGAAGTAACCGCCGTTTCGAATCTCACCCTTCGCGTACCCATCGGCGTCAAATTCGGTTTGCTCGGTCCGAACGGGGCAGGGAAGACCACCTTCGTCAAGATGCTGCTCTCAGCGGTCAATCCCACCGCCGGCACGGCCGCAATTTTCGGCCAGGACGCCCGCCAGCCTGAGGCTCGCCGCCCCGTCGGCTATTTACCGGAAAATCATCGCTTCCCCACTTACTTGACCGGAACGGGCCTGCTGGATTTCTATGCGGCGCTTTCGGGCATGGAGGAGCCGCAGCGCCGCAAGCGTGCCGCCGAGCTGCTCGAGTTAGTCGGCCTGAAAGACTGGGGCGATATGCGCATCAAGAAGTACTCGAAAGGTATGCTGCAGCGCCTCGGCCTGGCCCAGGCGCTAATGCATGAGCCCAGGCTGCTCGTCCTAGATGAACCTACCGACGGCGTTGATCCAGTCGGCAGGCGCGACATCCGCGACATCTTGAACAGCCTCACGGGCACCGGCGTCACCGTCTTTATCAACTCGCACTTGCTCAGCGAAGTGGAATCCTTCTGCGAGTACGTGGCCATCTTGAATAAGGGCCGCCTGGCGCTCGAAGGCAAAATCAGCTCGCTTGTGGCCGGGCGCGGCTACCGAATTGCCGCCTCCAGTGTGCCCCCCGAAGCTCTCGATAAGATTCGTCAGATCGGCGCCTCCATTCTGCCTTCCCCGGGCGCAATGGAGTTTCAAGTGAGTTCGCGCGAAGAAGCCAACCAAGTCATTGACCAGATCCGCGCGGCTGGAGGATTCATCGAGAGTCTCGCCGCATCCAGCAGCAGCCTCGAAGACGTGTTCATCAAGACCACCCGCAGCGAGAAAGCCGCATGAGCATTCACCTGAACCGCTCTCGCTCGCAAGTGCTCGCTGCCCTCATCTCCGATACCTTCCAGGAGGCTCGAGCGCGCTGGTTATTCTGGGGCTTATTCGGCCTCTCAACGCTGCTCGTCGCCATTTTCCTGTTCGTTTTGAGAATCGATATCGTGCAAGGCGCGGTGTCTTTCATGGGTATCGAAGCCACCGCTCGCCCCATCTACAACATTCGCAAGTTTGTGAATGTGTCCTACTCCTGGGTTTCCATCGTTCTCTATATCTGGGGAACTTTTCTGGCTGTGTTTGCCTCCGCCGGGCTCACTCCAAGCGTGCTCGAAGCGGGACGCATCTCGCTTCTGCTCTCCAAGCCGCTCACTCGCACCACGCTGCTCATGGGCCGCTACGCCGGCAACTTGGCTGTAGTAGCGTTGAACCACATTTACCTGATCTCCAGCATCTGGATCATCATTGGCCTCAAAACCAACATCTGGGAACCGCGCTTCCTGGTCGCAATTCCCATCAGTCTGTTCATCTTCGCGGTGTTGCTCTGCGTGGTCGTGCTGATCGGCGTCGTCTCTGAAAGTGCGGCGCTGTCGGTCATGGTGGCCGTCGCGTTGATGCTGATCAGCACCATCCTCTCGCAGCGCGGCATCGTCGTGAAGCTGCTGGATTCCCAATGGTCGCGCGATCTGTGGCTCGCGTTTTATTGGATTGTGCCGAAAATCTACGACTTCGGAGTCGCCATGAAAGACATCATTCTTTATGACCACTCGGCGGATTGGTTCACGCCCGCCTGGACCTCGGCCGCATTTGGAATTGCCGTTCTTTCCGGCGCCATTTATATTTTTAAGCGTAGAGATTTCTAAGTGCGATATTTTTTGGCTGTTCTTCTAATTACCGCCGCCCTGCTGGCGAGTTGCGCCAAGCGGGGAGCAACGGGCGTCTCCGTGAACTCCGCTTTTCGCCGGCTCGTCCCGCCTGACACAAAAGCTTTAGCCGCCGTCGACGTCGACAAACTCAAAGCCTCTCCCTTTTACCAGCGCCATCAGAAGGAGCTCAATTTCCCGATGCTGGACGCGATGTCCGAGCGCGTCGGAATGGATCCGCGGCGCGACATCTCTGACCTTCTGGTCGCTTGGAACGGAAGCCGGGCAGTGGTGTTGGCGCGCGGCCGATTGAACCGAGAAACATTGGAATCGAAGTTGCGTTCCTTGGGTACGCAGCCCACGCGGTACAAGAACTACACGCTCTTTGGAGAGGATCGCGAAACCCTGACATTCTCGAAACATGGTGTCGCAATCGCCGGCCCTGCCGAGGCCGTACGTTCTGAAATTGATCTCGAGAACAACGGCGGTGGTGGAGTGCCCGACGAAATCCAGGCGCGGCTCGCAACGGTACCCAAAGGCGACCAGGTGTGGGCTGTCAGCCGCGGAGGTCTCGCTTTCACGGAGATCCCTATGCGTTCCGATATCGATTCGGCACTCTCAAACATCATCAGCTACGTGAACGCTACCAGTCTCGGCATTGGCTTCGATACCGGGACGCATCTTCAGGCCGAGATCGTCTGCGTATCGAATGAAGGAGCGCAACGCGTGCGAGACGCTCTTCGCGGCGGCATCGGCCTGGCCCGCCTCACCACCCGCGACGACGAATCCGGTCTGCTAAAACTCTACGACGCCATTCAAGTCACGCAGGATCAGCAAACGATTCATGTAAAGGCCGATCTTTCCGGTGAACTGACCGACAGGCTGCTGGCGTATCTTCCGCAGATTCGCAACCGTGCGGATCAACTGCTACAGCGTTGACCCGCCGCCTTCGCTGATGTAGTTTCGGTTCCAGGCCGGGATCTCAACTTTCACGTCGCCCGTCACCACGGCTTGGCACCCGAGCCGCGATCGAAGCGTCAAACCGGCAGCCATGTCGAGCCGGTCCAGTTCGTCGTCCTCCGCCTCTGACAAATTTTTTTCGCCTTCCGCCACAATGACATGGCACGTCGTGCAGGCGCAGCTTCCACCGCAGGCGTGTTCTAAATGGATATCGAAGTTGAGTGCTACGTCGAGTATCGAGCCGCGCTTTCCGTGGTCGCGGTAAGGCATTGTCTTCGGATCGAATTCGACAGTCTTGTCCTCCGGTAGAAAAGTTACTTTCGGCACAACCCAATTGTACGATCCGGCGCGTCCGCCATACTGAGAAGAATGTTTCAACAGATCGAAGCGAATCTAATAACGGCGGTGAAACACGCCCTCCAAACCCTCGGAGCAGATCTTAAAGTAACGCTTGAACAACCCAAGCAGAGTTCGTTCGGCGAGTTGGCCATCCCGATCGCCTTCCAACTTGCTCGCCAGTTGAAACGGCCCCCCAGGAGCATCGCCGAAGATATCCTCAGCCGCCTTCCTCCAGTCGAGGGCGTAGCTCGCTATGAGATCGCAGGCAACGGCTATATCAATGTCCATCTTGACCGCGGCGCCTACGCGGCCGCGTTGGTAAAGCAACCTGGTGCCCGGCCATCCTCCAGCGGTGAAAAGGTCATCGTCGAGCACACCGCGATCAATCCGAACAAGGCCGCTCACATCGGCCATCTGCGAAATGCGATCCTCGGCGATACCTTCGCGCGCATGCTGCAGAATCGCGGGCAGTGTGTGGAAATCCAGAACTATATCGACAACACTGGCGTCCAGGTCGCCGACGTAGTGGTCGGCTTCTATTTCTTGGAGAAGAAGACGGTTGCCGATGTGCAAGCGCTCATCGATAATCCGGCGGTTCGTTTCGACTACTTGTGCTGGGACCTGTATGCGCAAATTTCTGCGTATTACAGAAAAGACCCGCAAGCGCTTCAGTGGCGCAGCGAGACCTTGCACGCCATCGAGGCAGGCCAGGGCGATTTCGCCGCAATGGGCCATTTAGTGGCCGACGCGATTGTCCATGCTCACCTCCGGACCATGTATCGCTTATCGATTAAGTATCAACTACTTGCCCGAGAAAGTGAAATCCTGCATCTGCACTTTTGGGCTGCAGCCTTTGAATTGTTAAAGCAGCGAAATGCAATTTACCTCGAAACCCAAGGCAGAAACAAGGGTTGTTGGGTTATGCCTTCGACCGCATTTCGGGATTCCACCGCGCACGGCGAAGAGGACAGTAAAGTGATCGTCCGCTCGAATGGCACCGTGACCTACGTCGGCAAGGACATCGCTTACCAACTCTGGAAATTTGGTCTGCTGGGCAAGGATTTCTATTACCGGCCCTGGTCCACATACCCTGACGGCAGCCAGGTATGGGTCACTACGGATCAACCTACCGGCGCGCCAACTCCACATTTCGGCGCAGCTTCGAAGGTGTTCACCGTCATCGATTCCAAACAATCTTATTTGCAGGACGTGGTAGTCGCCGGCTTTCGTGCTCTCGGGTTTGAGAAGCAAGCCGATTCCTTGATTCATTTCTCGTACGAAGTAGTGGCGCTATCTCCACGCACCTCCGTCGAACTGGGAATGGAATTGTCGGAGGCGGACAAGCGGCGGCCCTACATTGAAGTTTCCGGACGCAAAGGGCTCGGGGTCAAAGCAGACGATCTGATCGATAAGCTCGTCGAAACCGCGCTAGCCGAAGTGGAAAGCCGGCATCCCGAGGCGGATCCGGACCAGCGGCAGCGCGTTGCCGAGCAGATCGCAACCGGCGCGCTTCGCTATTTCATGTTGAAGTTCACGTGCAATTCGCTCATCGCCTTCGATTTCCATGAGGCGCTCAGTTTTGAAGGCGAGACTGGTCCCTATGTCCAGTACGCGGCGGTTCGCGCGGCCAACATCCTTCGCAAATTCGCCGAGCGCGGCGACGAACTCCCGGCTTTCGAAACCACCCTGACCACGGATTTACTGCGGCGGTGCTTTGAAACCGAAGGACCGTGGCAGCTCCTGATGCTCGCATCCAAATCCGGCAACGCAATTGACCGCGCCATTGCGTCGCTCGAGCCTGCGCATGTCGCCAAATATGCCTTTCAGCTCGCTCAAGCCTTCAACATCTTCTATCACGAGCATTCCGTCATCGCCGAACCGGATGTTGAGCGGCGCAATGTGCTGCTTTGGCTGACACAATACGTCCGCAATGAGTTAGTTGCCACTCTTCAAGTGCTCGGAATTGAGCAGCCGGAGTACATGTAGCGTCTACACTGAAATCAAATGGCCAGCAAGAATTCCTACGGCGCAAGCGCTACGTTGCGCGTCAACAACTCCGACTATCGAATCTTCCGCCTGGATGCGCTGGAAAAAAACGGTTTCAAGATCTCGCGCCTGCCGTACTCCACCAAGATTCTGCTGGAAAACCTGCTGCGCTTCGAAGATGAGCGGACCGTCAAAGCTGCCGACATCGAGTATGTCGCCAACTGGGATTCGAAAAAAGCGCCTCAGGAAATTCAATTTCGGCCCGCGCGCATTTTGCTGCAAGATTTTACCGGCGTGCCCTGCGTGGTCGACCTGGCCGCCATGCGCGACGCACTGAAGAAACTCGGCGCCAATCCCGAGTTGGCGAATCCGTTAATTCCCGCCGACCTGGTGATCGACCATTCGGTCCAAGTAGACGCCTTTGGTACAAACAACGCGTTTCAGCAGAACGCAATTCTGGAATTTGCCCGCAATCAGGAACGCTATGCGTTTCTGCGCTGGGGCCAGAAAGCTTTCGGCAACTTTCGCGTGGTGCCGCCGGACACCGGCATCGTTCATCAGGTGAATCTCGAATATCTGGCGAGCGTTGTCTTTTCCGACACCAAAGATGGCGTTTTGCAGGCCTATCCGGATACTTTGATGGGCACCGACTCGCACACCACAATGATCAACGGCGTCGGCGTAGTTGGTTGGGGCGTCGGCGGAATCGAAGCAGAAGCTTGCATGCTCGGTCAGCCCATTTCTATGTTGCTGCCTCAGGTGGTCGGATTCAAGCTGAGCGGCAAATTGCCGGAAGGCGCAACCGCCACCGACCTGGTCCTCACAGTAACGCAAATGTTGCGCAAGAAGGGCGTGGTCGGCAAGTTTGTCGAATTCCACGGCCCGGGAGTCAGTGCTCTCGCGGTGGCTGACCGCGCAACCATCAGTAACATGGCGCCGGAATACGGAGCCACTATTGGATTTTTCCCGATCGATGCCGTCACTCTGGAATATCTCAGGCTGACAAACCGCTCGCCGGAACAGGTCCACCTGGTCGAAGCTTACGCCAAGGAACAAGATCTCTTCCTTACCGCCGACTCGTCTGACCCCGTTTATTCGGACACGTTGTCGCTCGATTTGTCGAAGGTTGTGCCGTCTATGGCCGGCCCAAAGAGGCCGCAAGACCGCATCGATCTGCCGGACGTGAAAGAGAACTTCCTGTCATCGCTAAGCGGTTCCCCGAAGTCTGCCGATCTGCAGGTCAATAGCCACAAGGAAAAGATTCACGACGGCGCGGTGGTGATTGCCGCCATCACCAGTTGCACGAATACTTCGAACCCGTCGGTGATGGTCGCCGCCGGACTGCTCGCCAAGAAGGCCGTAGAAAAAGGACTAACCGCCAAACCTTGGGTCAAGACCTCGCTCGCTCCTGGTTCGAAAGTGGTGTTCGATTACTTAACTGATGCCGGACTGATGCCCTATCTGGAAAAACTCAATTTCCATTTGGTCGGCTACGGCTGCACCACTTGCATCGGCAACAGTGGCCCATTGCCCGACAACGTGGCGGCGGCGGTTACCGAAGGCAAGCTCAACGTCGCCGCGGTCCTGAGCGGGAACAGAAATTTCGAAGGACGCGTGAACTCGCTGGTGCGCTCGAACTACCTGGCCTCTCCGCCGCTGGTGGTTGCCTACGCGCTTGCGGGACGGGTAGACGTCGATATCACGAAAGAGCCACTGGGCAAGGACGAACACGGAAAAAAGGTCTATCTTCGCGACATTTGGCCATCGCCCGTAGAAGTGGAAGCTGTAGTGAAGCACTCGGCCAGAACGGAGTTTTTCCGCAAAGAGTACTCGGAAGTCTTTGGGGGAGACAAAAACTGGAACTCGCTCAAGATACCGACTGGCAGTATCTACGAATGGAGCACGGATTCAACATATATCAAGCAGGCGCCTTACTTCGAAACCCTGGTTGATCCCAGTACCTTCGTGCAGGATATGACTGGCTTGCGAGTGCTGGCGGTCTTGGGAGATTCAGTCACAACCGATCACATTTCTCCTGCCGGCTCGATAGCGGTAGACAGTCCCGCCGGCAAGTATCTCATCTCTCTGGGAGTGAAACCGGCCGATTTCAACAGCTACGGCGCCCGGCGCGGAAACCATGAAGTGATGGTGCGCGGAACCTTTGGCAACATTCGTTTGAGGAATCAGATGGTGCCCGGCGTCGAAGGCAGTTGGACGCGGCACATGCCGGATGGCGAGAAGATGTTTATCTATGATGCCGCGATGAAATACAAGGCCGAAGGAGTTGGCTTACTGGTCATCGCCGGAAAAGAGTACGGCTCCGGTTCATCCCGCGACTGGGCGGCAAAAGGGACGCTGCTGCTGGGCGTCCGTGCTGTCATTGCCGAGACCTTCGAAAGGATTCACCGCTCCAATCTGGTGCAGATGGGCGTTCTTCCGTTGCAGTTCACCGGCAGCGATACCCGCGAATCGCTCTGCCTCACGGGCGAAGAGCTCTACGACTTGACGGGCATCCCTTCCGCCGTCGCGTCCCCGTCGAACTGCGTACGAGTGATCGCCACCCACCCAGACGGCAAGAAGGTTGAGTTTGAGGTGAAAGTCCGCATCGACACGCCCCAGGAAGCCGAATACTACAGGAACGGCGGTATCCTGCCATATGTGCTGCGTCAGTTGATCTCCAGTAACAGCGCGGCCGCCTAAGAGCGCCGTAAACAATGATTAGGAACCGCGCGCCCTTGCTGGTCTCAGCCGGCATCATTCACCGCAATGGCAAGGTCTTGGTGGGGCAGCGGCGAAAGAGCGACCGGCATGCTTTGAAATGGGAGTTTCCCGGCGGCAAGGTGGAGTATGGCGAATCGCCGCAGCAGGCGCTGGTGCGCGAGCTTCGCGAAGAGCTACAGATTGAAGCCAGGGTCGGAAGCGAGCTCGCCCGCTACGAACACGATTACCCCAGCGGCAGCCGCGTCCACTTATTGTTTTTCGCGGTGCGCGATTTCGAAGGTGAACCGCGCGCTCGAGTCTTCGAGCAGATCACCTGGATTGAATTGAATTCTCTGCCGTCGCTGGATTTTCTCGATGGCGACCTGGATTTCGTCCGCCGTTTAGCACGCGGAGACTACGAGCGGGTGTTGACCGCCTAGCGTCGCTGGTCAATCCAAGTCGAACGGCCGCTTGGGAGGCGCTCCAGACTTGTCTTGTTTTGCCTGCTTGAGTAGTTCTTCGAATTTTTTCTCGCGGATCTTCTCGCCGCTGAGGTGCGAAGCGAAGCTTTTCTCGAAGACTTCATTGCGCCGGTCAGCCTCGCCCTTGAGCTGCTGGACGGCGGCATGCAGATCCTCGATCAGCGGCTTCTTTTCGGGCTCGTGATATTGGATGATAGCTTCTGTTTCGGGATCGATCTGAAGGGTCGATTGGCAACAGGGGCACTTCACATCGAACAACCGGCTGGCCATATCGGAATGGTAGCGCAAACTGATGCGTTGTAGCTCCTGTTATGCTCTGAGTTCCGCGGGGCCGCATTAATCAGAAAATGGAATCGCTGCTGGGCTGGTTATCGCATTATGGCTACGCCGGCCTGTTCGGATTGCTGGTGTTGGGGATTGTCGGGCTTCCGGTTCCGGATGAGACATTGCTGGTCTTCTCCGGATACCTGATCTCGACCGGGCGGTTGAATCCGCTGCTGACGTTCTTCGCCGGCTTTGCCGGCAGCGTCTGCGGCATATCGCTGAGCTACACGATTGGAAGAACTCTGGGGCATCGTTTCGTGCTGCGGTACGGGCGATATGTTCATGTCACCGAAGCCCGTATCGAGCGCGTTCATCGCTGGTTTCACAGGGTGGGCGAATGGCTGCTGACGATTGGCTATTTCATTCCAGGCATCCGCCATTTCACGGCGCTGGTGGCCGGGATGTCCGAGCTGGAATATCCGACCTTCGCGCGTTTTGCCTATGCGGGTGCGGCGGTTTGGGTCGCGACATTCCTGTTGGTCGGATACTTCGTGGGCGAGCATTGGAGAGAAGCCATCGCGCTGGTTCACCGCTACACGTTGGCGTTCGCTGCCGTGGTTGCCGCCGCTGCGTTGCTGGTCTGGTGGATTCGCAGCCGGCGGCGTTAAATATACTCTGGTACTTATTAGGACGTATGCAACAACAACTCTTTGCGCGCGTGGGCATGGGCCTGCTTCTCTTTTCGGCTGTGGCGCTGTCACAAAGCAAGGCCCCGAGCGGGGTGGATTTAGGCGCTATGGATCGGACGGTGAACCCGTGCCAAGACTTTTACCAGTTCGCTTGCGGCAATTGGATGAAAGAGAATCCGATCCCCGCGCAATATGCGGTTTGGGGCCGCTTCCAGCAATTGGCCGACCGCAACCAGGAAATCTTGCACCAGATCCTGGAGGACTCGGCAAAACACCAGGACCGCTCTCCCATCGATGAAAAGATCGGCGGATTCTACGCCTCCTGCATGGACGAAGCGGCGGCGGACAAGAAAGGCGACGAACCGGTGATGCCTGACATCGATCGCATCCGGGCCATCAAAGACAAGTCGGATTTGGCGGCCGAGGTGGCCCAATTGCATCATCAGGGCGTTACTGTCTTCTTTATTTTTGGAGCGGCCCCGGATGCGGATAAATCAACAATTGAAGTTGCAAATGCGGACCAAGGCGGGTTAGGGCTGCCCGACAGAAGCTATTACCTGGAAGCCAAAGACGAACAGACGCGAAAGAAATATGTCGAGCATGTCTCGAAGATGTTTCAGTTGCTCGGCGAATCGCCCGCCCAGGCAGATGCAAGAGCGCAAGCCGTTCTGACGCTCGAGACGGCGCTGGCGAAGGCATCGCTTGATCGGGTCTCGCGCCGCAATCCACATTTGACGCACCACAAGATGTCCCTTGCCGATTTCGAAACGCTCATCCCGAATTTCAACTTCAAGGCGTATCTGGCGGACCGCCATGCCCCTGAATTTTCTTCGATGAACGTTGCGGTCCCCGATTTCTTCAAGGCGCTAAATGCGGCGATCGAAGCCACCAGCCTGGACGATCTGAAAAGTTATCTCATCTGGCATGATGTCTCGAATTATGCGCCGCTGCTGAGCAAGCAATTCGTAGATTTGAATTTCGATTTCTACGGTCAGTATCTGACAGGCGCCAAGGAGCTGCAGCCGCGCTGGAAGCGTTGCGTACAATTGACAGACCGGAGCCTGGGCGAGGCGCTGGGACAGAAGTACGTAGAGAAGGCGTTTGCCGGGCAATCGAAAGAAAAGACGCAGCAGTTAGTGAAAATCATTGAGACGGAAATGGAGACAGACATCCGATCGCTCACCTGGATGAGCGATGCCACGAAGCAGCAAGCACTGGCGAAGCTGCATGGGGTCACGAACAAGATCGGATATCCGGGCAAATGGCGCGACTATTCGAGTGTGAAGATCGTGGACGGCGACCTGGTGGGTGACGCCGAGCGGGCGCGCGAATTCGAAGTGCATAGGAACCTGAATAAGATCGGACAGCCTGTGGATCGGTCGGAATTCGGCATGACTCCGCCGACCGTGAATGCGTATTACAGTCCACCCGAAAACAACATTAATTTCCCGGCGGGAATTCTGCAGCCCCCGTTCTATACAAGCACTGCCGACATGGCAGTCAACTTCGGCGGAATCGGCGCCGTGATCGGGCACGAACTGACGCATGGATTCGACGATCAGGGACGGCAATACGACGCGGACGGCAACCTGCGCGATTGGTGGACCTCCCAGGATGGCGCAGAGTTCAAGAAGCGCGCCGACTGCATAGCGAACGAATATTCCAATTTCAGTCCCGTGGAAGGCGAGAACATCAACGGCCGGCTCACACTGGGCGAGAACGGCGCGGACAATGCAGGCATCCGGCTCGCTTACATGGCGCTGCTAGGCGGAATCCAGAATGGAACGGTAGATAAAGACGCTCTCGATGGTTTTACCCCGCAGCAACGGTTCTTCCTCGGATATGCGCAGATCTGGTGCCAGAACCAGCGGCCCGAATCGCTGCGCACGTCCCTCCGCACGAATCCGCACTCGCCGGGCGAGTTTCGGGTGATTGGCGTGGTGGAGAACATGCCTGAGTTCGCGAAGGCGTTCGGCTGCTCAGCGGGACAGCCCATGGTGGCCGCGAATGGCTGCCGGGTTTGGTAAGCGTGCTGTTGATGGAGCGCGCAGGCAATTTGGTTGCCGTTGCGCGCGGATGGGGGATGTGAATTCAGTCTGGTGATTACACTGAAAGCGATGGGTAAATGCAACCTCGTGGTTTGCGCGATCGCATGCGCGCTTATGGTACATCCTGCCTTTGCGCAGTCCGGGGCAAACCAGCCGGCGCACAGCGGGCTCGATTTAAAGGCGATCGATAAATCCGCTGATCCTTGCAACGACTTCTATCAATACGCCTGCGGGAATTGGCTCAAAAACAATCCGATTCCTGCTGACCAAAGCGTGTGGGGCCGTTTCGACGAGCTGTTCCAACGCAATCAGCAGATTCTTCGCGGGATTCTTGAGGATTCGGAAAAGCATCAAGACCGCTCTTCGATCGATCAGAAGATCGGAGGCTTCTACGGCTCTTGCATTGACGAAGCGGAAATCGAGCATCGAGGCACCGCTCAACTCCAGCCCGAACTGGAACGTATTGCGCACATCAATAACGTCCGGGAGCTGTTGGACGAAGTAGCACGGCTGCATGCAAGGCAAGTGACCGTGTTCTTTGATTTCGGTTCTCAACCCGATCCCAACGACGCAAAGATGACGATCGCAGGACTTGATCAGGGCGGCCTGGGATTGCCGGAGAAAGATTTCTATTTCCGGACCGATGCGAAATCGCAAGAGATCCAGCAGAAATATGTCACGCATATCGCGAAGATGTTCGAACTGGATGGAGTTCCGGCCGCGGACGCGGCGAAGAAGGCACAAACCGTGATGAGGATCGAGACCGATCTGGCAAAGGCATCGCTCGATGTGACAACGCGGCGCAATCCTCAGCTACTGGTTCATGAGATGCCCAAGAGCGAGCTTGCCCAGCTTGTTCCGGACTTCAATTTCAACGAATTCTTCACGGAGCTGCACACGCCTGAGTTTTCGAAGCTCAACGTTGCCGTCCCTGACTTTCTAAAAGAGTTCAATACGCTCCTCAGCAAGGAGAGCATGGCGGATTTGAAAGATTACCTGACATGGCATTACTTGAGCGCGAGCGCGACGCTGCTGACAAAGGCGTTCGTGGATGAAAATTTCGATTTCTACGGGCACACGCTCTCGGGTACAACCCAGTTGAAGCCGCGTTGGAGGCGCTGCGTATCGGCCACCGACGACGAGTTAGGCGAGGCGCTGGGCCGTAAGTTCGTGGAGAAGACATTCGGAGAACAGGGCAAGCAACGCACGCTCGAAATGGTGCATGAGATCGAGCATGAGATGGGCAAAGACATCGAATCGCTTACCTGGATGAGCCCGGAAACAAAGCAGCAGGCGATGATCAAACTCCATGCTGTGACCAACAAGATTGGCTATCCGAATAAATGGCGTGATTACTCTTCGGTGGACATTGTCGATAACGACTACTTCGGTAATTGGTATCGGGCGAACGAATTTGAGAGCAAGCGTGAGCTCGACAAAATCGGCAAGCCGGTGGATCGCAATGAGTGGGGCATGACTCCGCCCACCGTGAACGCCTATTACGATCCGACCGAAAACAACATCAATTTCCCGGCGGGTATTTTGCAGCCGCCGTTCTATTCAAACAACGCAGACGACGCTGTGAATTATGGCGCGGTAGGAGTCGTGATCGGGCATGAGCTCACGCATGGCTTCGACGATCAGGGACGGCAGTTCGACGCCGACGGAAATCTGCGGGACTGGTGGCAGAAAAGCGACGCGGAACAGTTCGAAAAACTGGCGCAGTGTTTCGTGGACGAATACAGCCGCTTCACCGCCGCGCCCGGAGTGAACGTGAATGGCAAGCTGACGCTCGGCGAGAACACGGCTGATAATGGTGGAATCCACTTGGCCTATTACGCGCTTATGGACGATCTGGCCAAGAAGAGCATCCCAATTAGTACCGAACAGGACGGATACACGCAGGCGCAGCAGTTTTTTCTCGGGTATGCCCAAATTTGGTGCCAGAACATGAGGCCAGAAGAGGCGCGCTTGCTTGCTCAAACCGATCCCCATTCTCCCGGGCGCGCGCGCACCGACGCGGTGGTATCCAACACGCTGCAATTCAGCCACGCTTTTGGATGCAAACCGGGCGATAAGATGTACCCGGCCAATGGCAAAGGATGCCGGGTATGGTGAGGGAGCCGGCTGCTCTTCTACTTGATTAATGACAGAAACACTAACAGATAATCCGCTTTTAACCGAGCGATTTCCGATCCAATTTGATGCAATCAAGACGGCTGATATTGAGCCCGCGATTCACCTGCTGCTGGAGCAGATGAAACAGAGGCTGGCCGATTTAGGCGGTTCCGATATTCCGCGCACCTACGAAAATATTCTGCTCGCCCTGGACGCGATGACCGAGCCTTTGGACTTCGCGATGGGCTTGCTTCAGCACCTGGAATCGGTGGTGACCACACCGGAGCTGCGTGCGGCTTACAACGCAGTACAGGAACCGGTCAGCATGTTTTATACGTCGATTCCTCTGGACGCGAAGTTGTGGTCTGCCGTCAAGGCAGTCGATCATAGCGCTGAAGCACGAGACCTTGCGCCGGTACACAAGCGTTTTCTGGATAAGACGGTCAGCCGATTCCGCCGCTCCGGGGCCGACTTGGATGCTGCGGGTAAGCAGAAGCTCGAGGCGATGGAAGTCGAGCTGACCAAGGCGACGACCAAATTCGCGGAGAACGTTCTGGACGCGACCAACTCTTTCGAGATTGTCATAACCGATGAGAGTAAGTTGGCCGGCTTGCCGGAATCCGCGAGGATGGCGGCGAGGGAGAGCGCGAAAACTAAGGGCAAAGAAGGCTGGCGCCTGACACTGCATGCTCCCAGTTACGTCGCCGCTATGACTTACCTGGACGACCGCCCGATACGGCAGCAGTTGTGGGAAGCTTACAACACGCGCGCCGCATCGGGCGCGTACGACAATCGCGCTCTGCTGGTCGAGATCCTGCGGTTGCGGCGCGAGAAGGCGCAGTTGCTGGGTTACCGGGATTTCGCCGATCTGGTGCTCGAAGACCGGATGGCCCATTTAGGCGAGCAGGCCCAGGCGTTCATCGAAGATCTGCAGAGAAAGACTCAACCTTTCTTCGAGCGCGAAAACCGTAGTCTGGCGGAGATGGGCCAATCTCTCGGCTACCAGCAGATTCAACCCTGGGATGTCTCTTACGTCGCCGAAAAGCAGCGCAAGGCACTCTACGACTTCGATGAAGAAGAATTGCGGCCGTATTTCCAGCTCGACCGGGTGGTGGCTGGGATGTTCGACATCTTCAGCCGCGTGCTGGGCATCAAGGTGATCGAAGAGCCGGACATCCCGGGATGGGAGCCGGCGGTCAAATACTATCGAGTAGAGGATGCGCTGACGGGCGAGCTGCTCGGCGGCTTCTACACGGACTGGTTCCCACGCGAGAATAAACGCGGCGGAGCCTGGATGAATTCGCTCGTTACGGGCGATCCGGACAAAGGACGCCCGCACCTGGGTGTGATTTGCGGTAACCTCACACCACCCGTGGAAGACACGCCGTCCTTGTTGACGCATCGTGAAGTGGAGACCATATTTCACGAGTTCGGCCACCTGCTGCATCACACGCTTAGCCGGGTACCGGTGCGGACGCTTGCCGGCACAAACGTGCCTTGGGATTTTGTGGAACTGCCATCTCAGATTATGGAGAACTGGTGCATGGAGCAGGAGGCGCTGAATCTCTTTGCCCGTCACTACAAGACCGGAGAGGCGATGCCGGAAGAACTCTTCGAAAAGATGAAGCGTGCACGCACTTTCCGCAGCGCGAACATGCAGATGCGTCAACTCGGCTTCGCAATGGTGGATCTCATGCTACATCGCGAATACGATGCCGAGCGGGACGGCGACGTAATTACCTACTCGCGCAACATTCTCGACCGGTTCTCGCCGGCGCCTTTGCCGCCGGATTATGCAATGATCACGGGCTTCACGCATCTGTTTTCGAGCCCCGTAGCTTACGGCGCGGGTTACTACTCGTACAAATGGGCGGAAGTTCTGGACGCCGACGCATTCAGCCGGTTCCGCCAGGAAGGCATCTTCAGCACTGCAACCGGGCAGGAGTATCGGCGGCACATTCTCGAGCGCGGCGACAGCGAAGATCCAGCCCAACTCTACCGCTGTTTTATGGGCCGGGATCCGGATGCGAACGCACTTCTCGAAAGGCTCGGCTTGTTGCAAGTTGCCTAGGACAAGAACCTCGCTTAACTGCGTGTAGCATAGCTTCATGCCAACAGAGGCACAGTTAGCTGAGGCGTTGCGCGAAAACGCTGAGCTAAGAAAGGCGCTGGAAGATTGCTCAGGCGCGCGGCACGCGGCCCAAGCAGCGGCGGAACGAGCCGTCAAGGAATTGCAGGACTTTGTTTACGCCACCAGCCACGATTTACAAGAGCCACTGCGCGCGGTCTCCGCATACGCCCAGTTGCTGCAGCGTAAGTACGCTCAGGATGCGGAGACCAGCGAACTAACAGCCTTCATCATCCATGGCGCCAAGCAGGTGACAAACCTGCTGCAGGCCCTGCTGGCGTACTCGCGGGCGGGAAATTCGCCGCGCCGAAGCATGGTCAAAGTGAGCGCAATCATAGAATCGGCGCTGTTCAAGCTTAATGATCGGATCCGGGAATCGGGAGCGAATGTCCAGTGCGGAGAGTTGCCGGACGTGCCGGTGGATCAGACGCAACTCACCCAAGTGTTCGAGCAACTGATCGCAAACGCGATCACTTATCGTTCCGGCGAGCAGCCCATCATTGAGATAACAGCGGAAGAGGCCGACGCAGAGTACACGATTTCCATCCGTGACAACGGGAAAGGAATTGAGCCTCGTTTTCACGAGCAGATTTTCTTGCCTTTTAAACGGCTGCACGGGAAGGAAGTGCCGGGGGCTGGATTGGGGCTGGCCGTTTGCCGGAAGATTATCGCCGCGCATGGCGGCAAGATATGGGTGGAAAGCGACGGGGAGCGGGGATCGAAGTTCAAGTTCACTATTCCGTTCTAAGCGCTTGTAGGCGCCCCACTTGCCCGGAAAATATACAGGTGCGGGAATAGGGCGCCCGTCCATCTAGGTAGAGAAATGCGTATGAGCATCAAAACCTGGATTCCCCTCCTAAAACAAACGGCAACCAAGTGGAGCGCGCATCAAGCGCCCAGGCTTGGTGCTTCCGTTGCCTTTTATAGTCTGCTCTCGTTTGCTCCGTTATTGGTGTTAGTTGCCGCCATGGCTGCCCTGGTTTTCGATCGCAATACAACGCAGAGCGCGTTGGCGGATCAAGCTCGGCAGATGATCGGCGATCGTGGCGCAGAAACAGTCAAGTCGCTGCTGGTTAATGCTCAGAAGCCGTCGTCGGGAATCTTTGCCAGTGTGATCGCATTCATAACTCTGCTGTTCGGCGCGTCCGGCGTTTTCAGCGAGCTTCGCGATGCCCTCAATACTATCTGGGATGCCGAGCCGAAAGAGGAATCCGGCTGGCGCGGCATGCTCAAACAGAAGCTCTTCTCATTCGGCATGGTGTTATCGTTGGGATTTCTGCTGCTCGTTTCGCTGATTCTAAGCGCGGGTCTCGCAGTTATGGGCAAGTTTTTCGGACAGTTGGTCCCTATACCAGTGGCGGTCCTCGAGGCCATCAACTTCCTTGTTTCTCTGGTGGTGATTACATTGCTGTTCGCGCTGCTATTCAAATTTGTCCCGGCCCGGGCTATCTCGTGGCGGGACGTGCGCGTTGGCGCAATTCTTACAGCGCTTCTCTTCACTATTGGAAAGTTTCTCTTGGGATTGTATCTCGGTAAGGCAGGCGTAGGATCGGCATATGGCGCAGCGGGGTCATTAGTTGCGGTGATCGTGTGGGTTTATTACTCGGCTCAAATCTTTTTCTTTGGGGCTGAATTTACCCGCGTATACGCCGATACCGATAGCGGTGAAGCTCAGCAACCCAAGCCGGCCACGCTCGAAGCTCCTCAGCCAATTAACGAACCTTCCGTTGCACCTAGCTTTTCTGGCGTCCCGGCGGTAGCGGAGCGCCACCACCAAATGATATCCATCCCGGCGCCGCGTTCGTGGAGACCTGCTCCTAAGGCCGCCCGCTCAGTGTTACTCGCCCTGTGTATCGGTTTTCTGTTCGGACGCGCGTCGCGGCAACTCATATCCACCACCACGCCCAGAGACTAACTGGCGCCTTGGTTTAGTTCATGAACAACAGCCGCGCTACTTCCATCGCATCTGCCGCAAATCTGTAAATGCGTAGTAGGCGCCAAGGAAGGCAGCGGCGTTGATCATCGAAAAGTAATACGGCAGCATCAGGAACTTCGGACGCAGCCGAACCAGCGAGCCGGCAATCGCAAGCAGGTAAAAAACTATCTGAAGGGCGAAGATCGTTCGATAAAGGGGGCGGTCGAGTAGAAACAGATTTACTATAAACGCCGCGATCATCGCAAAAGGAACCACTAATCGCAGTCCTTTATGGCATAGGAAGAAGAATATTGGCAAGGGACGAACGGGTTTCAGCAATGGTCTGATCTCGCGGAGCTGTTGCACGTTACCGGCCATGATCCTGATCCGGCGCCGGAACCCGGTCATCTCGTGGGCTTCTTCGCGGATCACCGCCTCCGGCTCATACACAGCGCGCCAACCCTTTGCAATCACCGAAGCATGGATGATGTAGTCATCGTTAATCGTGCCGGGCGGAGGGAACGGATACAATTCAGCCCGAATTGCGTGCAGATGGCCATGTCCCCCCAAGGCGGACGATAACTCGGCCTCCTGAGTCTTCAGGAACGTCTCATACTTCCAGTAGAAGTCTTCAGAAGCTCCAATATTCACCTCGTTCGGCTTGATAACCGTGTACTTTCCACTAACCGCGCCGACTCGACGGTCCGCGAAGTTCCGGATGAGCTTCCGAAGCGCATCCGGGTTCAGGATCGCGGAGGCATCGGAAAAGACAATAATCTCGCCTCGCAGCTCTCTTACTGCGGCGTTCAAGGTAACGATCTTCCCCCGATTTACAGGGAAATCGAGTACCCGAACCCGTCCCCCGGTCTCCTCCGAACGAGCGAGAGCCGTTGCAAGCTTGGGAGTATTGTCCTTTGAGCCGTCGCAGGCCACGACAACTTCCAGCAGGTCCGCCGGATAATCAAGAGCCAGCGAGTTCCGGATCTTGCGCTCGATATTAGATTCCTCGTTATAGGCAGGCACCAACAGAGACACGCGCGGCGTAATTTCGCGTTTTTCTACCGTGCGGTGGATGATGAGGCGCAATATCAGGAGGGTCGCTGGATACCCGAAATAGGCATAAACCGGTATCGCGACGACAAGCCAAAAGAGGATTTGTAGTATCAAACGTGATTGTCAGGCTCGGCGGCGAGTGTTCTCAAACGCGCTCCTAAGCGCACCTTGATCTTACAAGACTCGGCCCGCTTACCTGGCGAGTGTATCGTCCAAATGACGGTAAATCGTGTTCAATGGTCATATGCGCGCATTATTGCAGCGAGTCTCCGAGGCAAAAGTCACTGTGGAAGGGGAGGTAACCGGCCAAATAGGTGTTGGTCTGGTGGTGTTTCTCGGCATAGGGCGCGCCGATACCAAGGCTCAGGCTGAGCGAGTAGCCCAAAAGGTGATCCAACTTCGGGTCTTCCCCGACGGCGCAGGGAAGATGAATCTCAGCTTAGGCGACGTCTCTGGAGAGTTACTCATTGTATCTCAATTTACATTGTACGCCGATGTGAGGAAGGGTAATCGGCCGTCGTATTCGGAAGCCGCAAAGCCAGAAGTGGCACAAGAGCTATACGAATACTTCGTCGGACTGTGCCGCGAGAGGGGGTTTCGGGTACAGACCGGCACATTTCAAGCCCAAATGCAAGTACAATTATTAAACGATGGTCCTGTAACCATCATGTACGATTCGGAGTCGTAAGTGAGTTGGATTGGTCAAATCAACCGAGGTGTGTTACTAACTAGGATATATGGCAAAAACATCCGCGGCACCAAACGCTGAAATTTTAGAGGCCGCTCTACAGGGCCTGGAAACGCAAAAACAGAAGATTGACGAGCAAATAGCTCAAGTGCGGTCGCTTATGGGACGGCGCGTGGGCAGGCCTCCCAAGCAAAGCGGTGGAGGCGGAGCAACTAAGGCATCTTCCGGCGGTTCCGGAGGTACACGCAAGAAACGCGTTCTCAGTCCCGAGGCGCGTAAACGGATCGCGGCGGCGCAAAAGAAGCGTTGGGCGGCGTTCCGAAAGAGTCAAGAGTAGGGATTCCAGCCGAATTCCTCGATAATTTTTTCGATCTCCCCATCCGCAAGCAGCCGCCCATTTTGTAGGAAGATGGCTCTTCTACTGAGCGCTGCAGCGAAATGCACGTCGTGTGTCGCAATGATCTTCGGTTGGGGAAGAGCGCGAAGTAACTCTAACAAGGCGCGTTGCCCGGGCGGATCGAGCGAAGTCGTAGGCTCATCGAGGAGCAATAACTGCGGCTCCATGGCCAGCACACCGGCAATGGCGACGCGCCGTTTCTCGCCTGCGCTCAGATGAAAGGGCGGCCGTTTATGAAGATCCGGTCCGATGCCGACGCTGGTCAGTAGTTCGCAGGCCCGCTGTTCCGCATCCTGGAAGCGCCATCCCAGGTTCAAGGGGCCGAACATGACGTCTTCGAGCACAGTGGGCATGAATAACTGCTCATCCGCGTCCTGAAAAACTAGACCGACCCGTTGCCGGATTTCAGGCAGGTTGCGCGGAGAAACTTCAAGGCTGGCAACCCGAACCAGCCCATGTCCGTTTAGAATTCCGCTTAAATGCAACAGTAAGGTCGTCTTCCCGGAGCCATTCGGGCCAAGTACGGCCAAGCTCTCGCCCTCGGTGATCTGCAAGGAGATGCTATCCAGCGCCTTGGCGCCGCCTGGATGGAGATAAGTCAGGTTTCGAACTTCGACGAGTGCGCTCATTTGCTAAATGAAGTGCAGTGCGGCCGTAAATACTAATCCGCCCAGCAGAATGAGCGTTTCCGTTACGGTAACCGAGCGGAACTCGGCAGTCCGCAGGCGCCCTGAAAAGCCGCGCGCCGACATAGCATTATGAATGACTCCCGCCTTCTCATAGGAGCGGCTGAAGAGCACTGCAATCATTCCGGACGAAGCTGTAAGAGCCCTGCGGCCGGGGCGACCGCTACGCGCGAGAAAGGCCGTTCGCATCGCCTGTGCTTCGCCAGATAATACGAAGATGTAGCGATAAATCAACTGCGTCACTTCCACTAGCAGCGCCGGCAGCCGAAAGTAGCGCGCGGCCAGAAGCAACTGCGGAAGCGGTGTGGAGGAGACTGTGACAAGAACAGCGAGGGCGGAAAGATAGCTCTTCACCAGAATGAGCGAGGCGCGCCGTGTATCGCCACTTACATACACGATGAGTGAGAATAAACCGACGAAAGGAAGTACGAACAATGATGCCCGCAGCAATCGCCAGATCGGAAGCCCGGCCGCCCAAGCGGCCATCAGCAACGCTAGTCCGCAAGCTCCTAACTGCGGTGCAGAGAGAGCCCGCAGCAACGCCACCGAGATGACAAATGCGATCAGCAGCAGCAGTTTGAGACGCGCGTCGAAGCGATGAACGGGACTTGCTTGATTACTCCACCGCGCGAATGTCGCTTGACGCAATCAGGTCCCGTCCGCCGCGATCAGGAATAAGATCGCCGGGCGCGAGCCAGTAAGTGTCCGCCCAACGTGCAAACAGCATAAATCAGCAAGAGGCCCGCAAGACCGGCACTCGCGCGGCTCAGCCAGTTCTTTCCCAGCGCGTGTATCTGGTAATCGGCAAGTTGCGAGTGAAAAAAGGCGCGTCCGAACGGCATCCCCAACTTACGGGCGAGATGTTCCAGGCCGTCGGGAAGCGTTGATGCAAATAAAACTCCAATCGCGGCTAGTGTTACTGAAGCGCACGCCACAACAGCCAGAACCTGGCGCCAAATCGCTTTCCCAGTTACCGCGGTGGGTGCTCCGCCAAGGCTGGCCAGCGTCAGTCCCGGGTTCAGCCGTTCAATGGCGCCCAGCACTGAAACGGTGATTGCGCCTTCAACGAGACCATTTACCGTAAACAGGCCGAGTGACACCTCAATTAAGGCGGCGGGCATGCGAATTCCCGAAAGGAGCAATTCGGCAAGCGCAAGCACTCCACTTAACAAGACCGAACAAGCGCCTCCCACGAATACGCCGTAGGATTTCCATTTGGTTCGGAACAACCAGCGCGCGGGTAAGTAGCCCGCCAGCACGCCCGCGAGCGCCATGTTGATCACGTTCGCGCCGAGCGCAAGCACTCCTCCATCCTGAAAGATCAGTGCCTGCACCATCAGGATTGCGGTCAGCACGAGTGCCGCCGGCCACGGACCGAGCAAGCACGCGAGAAGTGTCCCACCTACCAGGTGACCGCTGGTACCAATGCCGACGGGGAAGTTGATCATCTGCGCCGCGAACACAAACGCGCCCATGACGCCCAATAGCGGTAGCCGGTTGTTGTCGGTGGTTTTTTGGGCCTCTCGCGATACAACCACGACCGTCGGCAGAGCGAGAGCATCCAGCGTAGCCCAAACCGGAGTTGACAGGAAGTTATCCGGGATGTGCATGGACGCCCTTATTCTCTCATCTATACGTAGCTGGCGTGGATGATGGATGTATGATCGTCGGCATCGGCACGGACCTGGCAGAGGTAGCGCGTATCCGGGGGAGCATCGCTCGCTGGGGTGATCGATTCTTGAATCGCGTTTATACCGAGCGCGAGTTCGCGTATGCCTCGAGCAAAGCCAACTCAGCCGAGCGCTTTGCGGCTCGCTTCGCCGCCAAGGAAGCGGGTATGAAAGCTATTGGAACCGGTTGGAATCTGGGGGTGACGTGGAAGGATTTCGAGGTAGTAAATGAAGCTTCCGGACGCCCTACGCTGAGGCTTACTGGGGTGGCGCGCCAGGTCGCCCAGCACTTAGGAGTCCAACAGATATCCATCTCGCTGACGCACACCGCGGATATGGCATTCGCCATTGTGGTTCTAGAAACAGCTAAATAGTTCTGGTACTCGAAGCCGCTACCGCTCTGGAACGCAACTGGGCGTCTTCCAGCCGCTTGGCTTCCTGGTAAGTGAATATCATGCGATGAATGACAGTCAGATTTCCCAGTACTGCAATTACCCATAGAACCGGAGCCATGCGATCAAACAACGCGCCCAAAATCAGCAGCACCACTCTCTCGGGCCGCTCCAGAAATCCAACTTTGCATGTAGGGACGATGTTTTCCGCCCGCGACCGCGTGTAACTGATCATCACCGATGCCGCCATCACGATTGCGGTCAGCACAACGTAGGACGAGCGGTTAATGGTGCCGTAGTAAACCAGCAGTCCCACCAACAGCGCTATGTCCGAGTAACGGTCTAAAACCGAATCGAAGAAGCCGCCAAAACGCGTGACCTGGTTTGTAGCGCGCGCCACGCGTCCGTCCACCATGTCAAACAGACCCGCGAAGATAATGACGAATCCGGCGGTTCGAAAATGCCCGAAAGCGAGAAAGGCGGCCGCCACCATGTTGATGACCAGCCCCAGAAAGGTGAGCACGTTGGGGTTGATCTTGGATAAGGCCAAGCCCCGTACAATCACCCGAATGATCTTGTTGGATCCTATGCCGATGGCGCGAGTGTACGTCATCATCGTTACCGTCCTAGGTACCCGCCGCCTCGTGGATGGTGGTCAACCGCAGGATTTCCATTTCCCTGGTACCGCCAGGAATCTGAATTTTCACGGTATCTCCAACGCGCTTGCCTAACAAACCCTTGCCGATCGGCGAACTGGTGGAGATCTTGCCATTTGCCACGTCGGCCTCTTCTGTGGTCACAAGGTTGTAAGTGCACTCTTCGTCTTTATTGACATCGAAGACGACCACCTGGGACCCGAGCCCGACGCGATCGCGCGGGATCTTCGAAAAATCAATCATGGAGTACTCGCGCAAGCGCATTTGCAATTGGCCGAGCTTTGCGTTTACAAACGCCTGGCGCTCTTTCGCGGCGTGGTATTCGGCATTTTCACTGAGGTCGCCGTGGGCGCGCGCTTTGAGGATTTCCTTTGGCAACTCATTCCGCAATTCGTATTCGAGGGCGGAAATCTCGTCCTGCAGCTTCTTCTTCAAATCCTCCATGCGTCGCTTACTCCATTATATGGAACCAGTTGCATCCCAGACTCCGCGGGGTTATACGAGTTGTTCCAGCAGCAACTCGACAAGCGCTAAGTCGAATTGTTACAATCATGTATAGAGGAAACCCTTCCGCCATGGCCAGCAAACCGGCATTTGCACAAGGTGCCCAAGTCGAGCACGGAAAGTTTGGGCTCGGGTCGGTGATGTCCTGCACCGAAGACTACATCGTAATCAAATTCGACGATCATGGCGAGAAGAAATTCGTCACTTCAATCGTCTTGCCGTCCTTGAAGAAAAGCGATCGCCAGCCACCGGTGGAAAAACGGCGGGCCAGCCGCAAAAAGGCAGCGCCCGCGGCGAGTGGTGCCTAAACCGTACTAATGCGATGAAGGTCGGCATCGTCGTTTTCCCGGGTAGCAATTGCGACCATGACGCCTGGTATGCAATCTCGGCGAATCTGCATCAACGCGCCGAATTCATCTGGCATGAATCCGCTTCACTCGGCGATGTGGATGCGGTAATTCTGCCCGGCGGTTTTTCGTACGGCGATTATCTGCGCTGCGGAGCGATCGCTAAATTTTCTCCCGTGATGCGCGCGGTAAAGAATTTCGCGCACGATGGCGGGTTGGTGCTGGGCATCTGCAATGGGTTTCAGGTGCTTACGGAAGCCGGTCTGCTGCCAGGCGCACTGGTGCGCAACGCCAACCTGAAGTTTGTGTGCCGCAGCGTTCCGCTGCAAATCGCGACTGTAGATTCGCCGTTCACGCATCGGGCCGCGCCCGGCGAGCGCATCCATCTGCCGATAGCGCATGGCGAGGGCTGCTACATCGCAGACGAAAACACTCTCGATCGATTGGAAGCTGAAGATCGGGTGGTGCTTCGATATCTCGATAACCCGAATGGCTCCCTGCGAGACATTGCCGGTATCCTGAGCGCCGAGCGCAACGTGATGGGCATGATGCCTCATCCGGAACGCGCCGCGGATCCGCTGGTCGGCAGTACCGATGGCTTGGCGATTTTGTCTTCATTTCTTGACGTGCCGGTGAAAGCGCAAGCTCTTGCCTCATGAGCGCGATCACGCCTGAGGTGATTGCGGCGCATCAGCTAACTGCTCCTGAATACGAAAAGATTGTGAGCCTGCTAGGCCGCGAACCGACCATGACGGAGCTCGGCATCTTCAGCGTCATGTGGAGCGAGCACTGCTCGTACAAGAGCTCGCGCGTGCACTTAAAGAAGCTGCCCACCGAAAGCAAGCGAGTGCTGCAAGGCCCCGGCGAGAACGCGGGCATCATCGACATCGGAGATGGGATTGCGATCGCGTTCAAGATCGAATCGCACAATCATCCCAGCTTTATTGAGCCGTTTCAGGGCGCCGCAACAGGAGTTGGGGGCATCCTGCGCGACATCTTCACCATGGGCGCGCGTCCGATCGCGGTGATGGATTCCATTCGTTTCGGCAAACTCGACGACGAGAAGACCGGGCCACGCAACCGGCGCATTCTGGAAGGCGTGGTCTCAGGCATTGCGCACTACGGCAACTGCTTTGGCGTGCCGACGGTGGGCGGCGAGTGCGTCTTCGAAGAAAGCTACGACGGCAATCCGCTGGTGAACGTCTTCGCGCTCGGCGTGGCGCGCCACGACGAAATTTTTTATGGCAAGGCGAGCGGCATCGGGAATCCGGTGATTTATGTGGGCGCCAAGACCGGCCGCGACGGCATTCACGGCGCCTCCATGGCGTCGGCCGAGTTCACCGAAGAATCGAAACAGAAGCGGCCGAACGTGCAGGTGGGTGATCCGTTTCTGGAGAAGCTGCTGCTGGAGGCGTGCCTCGAGGCCATGCAGACGGGAGCCATTGTCGGGATTCAGGATATGGGCGCCGCCGGACTTACTTCCTCGACATGCGAGATGGGCAGCCGCGCAGGCACGGGAGTCGAAATCGATTTGCAGTACGTCCCGCAGCGCGAGACGGGTATGACTCCTTACGAGATGATGCTTTCCGAATCCCAGGAACGTATGTTGCTGGTGGCGCAGAGCGGGCGTGAGCACGAGGTCTTTGCGGTCTTCAAGAAATGGGGACTCGACGCCGTGCAGATCGGCGTGGTAACGGGCGATGGAATGCTGCGCGTGAAGGACCACGGCGAAGTTTTTGCCGAGATCCCGAATCGCGCGCTGGCGGACGAAGCGCCGCGCTATCATCGCCCATACACGAAGCCGCTGCGCCTCGCCCCGCTGCAAGCGCCGCGGGTTGCCAGCAAGAATTTAACGGCGGATTTGAAGGCATTGCTGTCCTCCGGCGATATCTGTTCGAAGCAGTGGGTTTGGCAGCAATACGATTACCAGGTCCGCACTAACACGCTTGCGGGCCCCGGTTCGGACGCCGCCATCGTGCGCATCAAGGGAACGAATATTTCGATCGCGATGGCGCTCGATGGCAATGGGCGCTACTGCGCGCTCGATCCCCGCGAAGGCACGAAACTGATTGTCGCTGAGTGTTGCCGCAATCTGTCGACCATGGGTGCGCTTCCTATCGCGACCACAAACAACCTGAACTTTGGCAATCCGGAGCGGCCGGAGATCATGGCGCAGATCGTCGAATCCATCGAGGGGCTCGCGGAAGCCTGCCGCTTTTTCGACGTGCCGGTGACAGGCGGGAACGTCAGCCTGTACAACGAAACGTTGGGGTCGCCAATTTTTCCAACTCCCGTGGTCGGAATTGTCGGCACGCTGGAAACCGCGCCGCCCATCGCAAACGTGTTCGGACAAGCGGGTCTGCCGGTCATTCTGCTTGGCGGCCTAGGCGATGCGGATTGGAAACAGCTTGGCGGCACGCAATATGCAAAGGTGGTCCTCAACTCGCTTTGGGGAACGCCGCCGAAGCTCGACATGGATTACGAGAAGCGGGTGCAGGCAACGGTTCGCGAGCTGGTGCGCGATCGCGCTGTCGAATCGGCTCACGATATCGGCGATGGCGGCCTGGCGGTAGCGCTCGCTGAATCCTGCTTTGGTCCAGCCGGGGTTGGAGCCGACATTACGCTTGATGCCGAGCTCGCGCCCGAGCTGCTGTTGTTCCATGAAGGCCCCTCGCGGATTCTACTTTCGACGTCGAGTTCGGAGAGGGTTTTCGCGGCCGCCGGGAAAAACAACGTACAAGCGCTTCAAATTGGCGTTACACTCGAAGCGAGAGTGGCGATTCGCAACCGGAATGAAATCCTGATCGACAGCCGCGTCGCCGAGCTGAAGGATCTTTGGACTAACGCTCTTGAACACCTCCTCCGGAACCTCGTGCTGGTCTAAACAGAATGTTTGATTCGGAAGCGGAAACGCAGTTCGATAAGCGCACAGGCCGTTTGGGGGCCGTTGTGCGCGATGGAAGTGACAAGCTCCACGAAGAGTGCGGCGTCTTCGCCCTTTACGGGCACGCGGAAGCAGCCAACCTGGTGTATCTGGGCCTGTACGCGCTACAGCACCGCGGGCAAGAGAGCGCTGGCATGGCTTCGAGCGATGGACGCAAGATTCATAGCGTTCGCAAGATGGGCCATGTGGCGGATATCTTCACGCCGGAAGTTTTAAATGAACTGCCGGGCGAGCTGGCCATCGGGCACACACGATATTCCACCGCGGGCGATACGGTGCTGGCTAACGCACAGCCGCTATCGGTTGCGTGCAGCAAAGGTCAGGTTGCGGTAGCGCACAACGGAAACCTGACGAATGCAATTGAGCTGCGGCGGTTGCTGGAAGAAGAAGGCTCCATATTTCAATCAACCAGCGATACCGAAGTTATTTTGCACCTGGTTGCCCGCTCGCGCGAGCGCACGCTTTCGGGCGCGCTTCGCGATGCGCTGTTGCAGATTGAGGGCGCGTTTTCGTTAGTGTTCCTGGCGCAGGATCGGATTATTGTCGCGCGCGATCCGCACGGTTTTCGTCCTCTCGCCATGGGACATTTGGCAGCGCCCGGCCGGCGGCCGGCGACGGTATTTGCTTCGGAAACGTGCGCGTTCGATCTCATCGGAGCCACTTATATAGGCGATGTCGAGCCAGGCGAGATGGTAATCGCCGGGCCGGAAGGTGTGACTCGGGAGCGCTACACGCCTCGCGCAGTGGCGGCGCACTGCTCGTTCGAGCACGTCTATTTTTCGCGTCCCGATTCGATCGTCTTCGGCAAATCGGTGGCCGAATCACGCGAGCGGATGGGCCGCCTCCTGGCGCGCGAGCATCCGGTGGACGCTGACGCCGTGGTGCCCGTGCCGGATTCGGGCGTTGCGGCTGCCGTAGGTTACGCGGCTGAATCGGGCATCCCGTACAGTCAGGCGCTGATCCGTAATCACTATGTCGGCCGGACATTCATCGAGCCGTCCCAGGCCATTCGCGATTTCGGCGTGAAGTTAAAGCTGAATCCGGTGCGGCACATGCTCGAAGGAAAGCGCGTCATTCTGGTTGACGATTCCATTGTGCGCGGCACTACCAGCCGGAAGATCGTGCGCATGGTGCGGAGCGCAGGCGCGCGTGAAGTGCATTTGCGCATTTCGTGTCCGCCTACCGTCTCGCCTTGTTACTACGGCGTGGATACGCCCTCGCGGCGCGAGCTGATCGCCGCCACTCACTCCATCAAAGAAATCGAAGAGTTCGTGGAAGCAGATTCGCTCGCGTATCTGTCTCTGGAATCGCTGCGGGCGTCCGTCAAGGATTCCGACCATCAGTTCTGCTATGCCTGCTACACGGGCAAGTATCCAACGCTCGTGCAGATTGAAGAGATCGCGCTGGCGAAAACAGGTTGTTGCTAGCCCGGGCTCACCGCATGCGGCGCCAACTCCTGTAGGATCAGGCTGCGAGCGCGATCGGTCAGGACGCCTCGATCCTTCAAATCGAGTCCACTGGTTTCAATCGGCTTCAGAATGCGTAGCGTCACTCTTCCGGCTTCCACTACGCCGCCTCCATAAGGCAGCACCTCGCGGCTTCCGATGATTGCCATGGGGACGACTGAAACACCCGCCCGGATCGCGATGTAAGCGCCGCCTTCTTTGAACGGCCGCAACACTCCGTCTTGAGAGCGCCCGCCTTCGGGGAAAATCAACAACGAGATTTTCTTCTGTTTGATTTTCTCGGCTGCGATCTGCATCGTCTTCACCGCGGCGCGAGGATCCTCGCGCGGGACCGGGATGTGTCCGGCTCGGCTGAGATGCTGGCCCAGGAACGGAATTTGAAACAGCCCACGTTTTGCGAGAAAACGGAACTGCACCGGAATGTTTGCAAGCGCGACCGGCGTGTCCATGTAGCTCAGATGGTTTGAAATGAAGACGTAGCTGCCATTTGGATCGATATGATGAAGTCCTTCGACATGCACCTGGACTCCGCTGACTGCAAGCAGCGTTCTCGCCCAGGCGCGAGCCACCCGGATCTGCACAGCCCCGGTTGCGTCGAAGAACGAAACAATCAGGCTGATGGTTCCGAAAAAGATGGTGGCTAGAATGATCGCGGGATCGGCGATCAGCATGCCGCGCAGCCGTTTCATGCACGCCCATTTTACGCGAGCAGCAGCCTTCGAGCTTCTCCTACGAGAAACAATGACCCGGTGAAGAACACAATTGCCTCGCGCGGAGCGGTTCGTGCGACCGCAATCGCTTCGGCGATCGAATGCGTCAACGTTGCGTCCGGGCGATGCGCCAGCTCGAGGATGGCTTCCGGCCGCAGCGCGCGCGGAAAATCGGGCGCAGTCGCAATCACCCTGTCGGCCAGCGGAAACAGTTGTGCTGTCACTTCTTCGATCGCCTTGTCTCGCATGGCGCCATAAACCATCCACACCGGCTTGCCCCGGCAAAACGCCTGAATGTACTCCGCCAGCGCCTCTGCCGCCGCTGGATTATGCGCGCCGTCCAGCACGAAATCGGGATTTGAGGAGACGATCTCTAACCTTCCTGGCCACTTCACATACCTCAGCCCACGCTGAATCGCCTCGATCCCGATACCTAACTCGCGGCAGGCAAGAATCGCGGCTGTAGCATTCTCGATCTGATGCTTGCCGGCCAAACCGCACTCAAATGCATCCTGACCAATCATGAACGTCGAGCCTCGAGGAAATAGTTCAATGTTTCTCACCCGTGCCTCTTGGGTGCGAATTATGCGCGAGCCGAGTTCCCGCGCACGCTCGGTGATAACAGCGTCAGCGGCCGGAAGTTGCCGGGCCATCACCACCGGAACGCCCGGCTTGATAATCCCCGCCTTCTCCGCCGCGATCGATTGCAATGTGTTGCCGAGATACGCCTCGTGATCGTAGGCGATGGGCGTGATGACGCATAACTCCGGCTCGATGACGTTCGTCGCATCCAGTCTTCCGCCGAGTCCAACTTCTACGACACTGATGTCGCACCGTTCGCGAAAGGTGAGGAACGCCATGGCCGTCACGGTCTCAAAATACGAAGGAGGCGTATCTACTTTTTCCGCAGCCACATGCACCGCCTCGAATGCTCGAACGAATTCTTCCGGCGTGACCGGCTCGTTGTTGATCTGTATCCGCTCGGTGGGCTCAATCAGATGCGGCGATGTATACAAGCCGGTTCGATAACCGGAGGCTTGAAGGATGCTTGCGACGATCGCGCAGGTTGAACCTTTGCCGTTGGTGCCCGCTACATGTATGAAGCGCTGGCCTTGCTCCGGATTGCCCAGGGCCGCAAGCAGCATCTGCATGCGCTCGAGCCCCCACTTCGCACCGGCCTTCAATTCATTGCCGAGCGAGTAAAGATACCGGACCGAATCGGGATAACTCACGTTCCCTTTGCTCTGTACTTCACGTCCGACATGGTATCGCGGACGCTCGCTTAACCATTGCCTTGATTTAATACATCTCTACCGCTCCGAGAACATCCGAATTAACGAACTAGCACGTATATCTAGACGAAGCTCAAGAAAATGAGCGAGAGGAGAAACGAATTAATGAAACGTAAAATGGCAATCGGTTTCGGAGCGGCAGCTCTTCTGTGCCTTGGCATGGCGGCTCAAAGCGACATGCAAAATGTGCCCAGGGTGGGCGGCGCGGCAATGTATCCAAGCAAGAACATTGTGGAAAACGCCATGAATTCGAAGGACCATACAACCCTGGTAGCGGCGGTAAAGGCTGCCGGTCTGGTGGACACGCTGGAAGGTCCCGGGCCATTCACGGTTTTCGCACCTACTAACGCGGCGTTCGATAAGTTGCCGGCGGGAACTGTCGATACCTTACTGCAGCCCGAGAATCTGGATCAGCTCAAGAAGATTCTCACTTATCACGTAGTTCCTGGCAGAATCACTTCGCATAAGTTGGAAGCCATGATCAAGAAGGGCGGCGGCCAGGCAGACCTGAAGACTGTCGAGGGCGGCACTCTGACTGCCACCATGAGTGGCGACAAGATCATGCTCAAGGACGAAAAAGGCGATACAGCCACGATCACCCAGGCGGATGTGATGCAAAAGAATGGAGTCATTGACGTGATTGACACCGTTCTGATGCCCAGCTAACTTCTTCGTTTAGGGTGGCGAAGTTTTTCCCTACAGCCGGGATGGTGTAAACCCATTCCGGCTATTTTTTCGCTTTCGCTGAAAGTAAGAAAGGCTGTATAAGCGTGAACACGTCCTGCGCCACGATCTTGTTGCCGGCCCCGCTCGGATGGATGCCATCGGGCTGCATCATGCCCGGAATGTTATAGACGTGCAGCAGCAGAAATGGCATGTACTTCAGGTGATACTGGCGGGCGAGTTCGGGATACATAGCGCTAAACGATTTGACGTAGTCTGCGCCATAATTCGGCGGCAACGTGATACCAAGCAGCACAATCGGGACTTTTGCCTGTTTCAGGCGCTCAATCATCTCCTGTAAATTCTTGCGCGTGGCGTCTACCGGTGTGCCGCGCAACCCGTCATTGCCGCCGAACTCGAGAATCACCAGTGCGGGGTGGTCCACGATGACATTGTCGATGCGGGCGAGACCGTCCGTGCTGGTATCGCCGCTCACGCCCTGATTGTCGACGCGATATCGAAGCCCGTGTTGATCGAGCAGGTCCTGCAAATCGTCCGGGTAAGTTCTGCCCGCCACACCCGCGGTCAAGCTGTCGCCAAACGTCACAATCACGGACCGGTGATCTTGGGGAGTGGCTTGCGGGGGCGCTGCGGCGGCTGTGGAACTTGCCGCAGCTTCCGTGCGTTCTTCTTTAGTAGGAGGCGCGGCGTTGTTATCAGGAGCTTTGCGCCCGCACGCGAACAAGAAGCCGCAGAACACGCAAGCTGCAACAATGAGAACAGACCGCCTTCTCTCCACCTACCCAGATTGACATGCAAGCAAGCACACCGGTGATCGAGGTACGCCAACTCTGGAAAGTAATTGAAAACCCGCCCCGGCGAGTTGAAATTTTGCGCGACGTATCGTTCGCCGTGCCGCGCGGACAGTTCCTTGCCGTCATGGGCGCGTCAGGGGGCGGCAAGAGCACGTTGCTGGGATTGATGGCGGGTCTTGATACCGTCACATCGGGAAACATCATCCTCGATGGCATCGATATCACCAATCTTCGCGAAGATGCGCTGGCACGCGTGCGCGGCCGCACTATTGGGTTCGTCTTTCAGTCGTATCAACTGGTGCCGACGCTTACCGCGGAAGAAAACATACTATTGCCCGCCGAATTGAGCGGCATGAATGGACAGCCGCGTCGTCGCGCCGCGGAGCTTCTCGAAAGAGTGGGCCTCACGCAACGCGCGCAGCATTATCCGGTGCAATTGTCAGGAGGCGAGCAGCAGCGCGTCGCTCTCGCCCGCGCATTCATTACTCAGCCGCCCATCTTGATGGCCGACGAGCCCACCGGCAATCTCGACAGCGTCAACGGGCAGCATGTATTGGATCTACTGGTGCAGCTTAATCGTGAGGAAAAGACGACTCTGATTCTGGTCACACATGACCGCAACCTGGCCGAGTATGCGGATCGTGTCATCACGCTGCGTGACGGACGCGTATTGACTGACGAGCTGGCCGCGCGCGTTGTCGAAGTCTAAGATGTCTGCCTCCGCCATTGCCGAAAACGCCGTCGCCTCTCCAGGCGAGCGCATAAAACCCTTCGCCTTCGGGACGGCCTCGAAGATTGCCTGGCGCGAATTACGCGCCGCTCCGGCGAAGTTTCTGTTTGTAGTGCTCGCGGTGGCGGTCGGAGTAGCTGCGCTGAGCGGCGTCAAAGGCTTCGGGTATGCGTTCAGGGGCATGCTGCTGCGCAATGCGAAGCAGTTGATTGCGGCCGACCTGCAAGCCCAAACCTGGAATGATCCCACGCCCGATCGCGTTGCCAAGCTGCAAGCCATAGCTGACCGCTACGGCGCCATGACACGAGTTACTGAGACCATTTCCATGGCCGGGTCGCGCAACGAGCCAGTGCCGCAAATGGTTTCCGTCAAGGGGATTGATCCGGCGGTGTATCCGTATTACGGCACGCTCACGCTGGACCCGCCGCGACCGCTCGCGCAGTTGTTGAAGGACGATTCTTCCGCAGTGGTCACTCCGGAGCTGTTGATGCGGCTTAAGATCAAGCCCGGAGACAAGCTCCGTCTGGGCGGAACGGATTTTCGAATCACGGGAACACTCATCGGTGAACCGGACCGCCTCGCCTCCGGCTTTGGTCCCGGCATGCGGGTGCTGGTCAGCCGCAAGGGTCTCGATCGGACCGGACTTATCCAGTTCGGCAGCCGTGCCGCGCAACGATTTCTCTTCAAGCTGAAACCGAACGTAAACCTGGACGCCATCAAAGATCAAATAAAAGAGGCACTGCCACGTGTGTTCCTGAGCGACTATCGGGAGGGCAGCCCGATTGTCGGCCGAGCCATCGACAGTACGACCACATTTTTGAGTCTCGTTTCTCTGATTGCGCTGATTGTCGGCGCGCTCGGCGTCGCGATGGCGATGTATTCGCACTTACAGCAGCGGATGGACACGATTGCCGTGATGAAAGCGGTGGGCGCGCGTTCGATGCAAGTGATGCAGATCTACCTGATTCAGACGCTGTGGCTTGGCATCGCAGGTGGCGTCATCGGCGTGGCCGTGGGTGCGCTGGTGCAGAAGTCATTTCCGTGGCTGATCCATCGTGTGTTCGCGCTGTTGCCGGAGGTGCCGTGGGATTGGTCATTCAGCTTGCAAGGCATGAGCCTGGGCGTCCTGGCGACGCTGCTGTTTACGGTGCCGCCGCTGCTCAGCATTCGAAACGTGCGGCCGGCGCTGGTATTCCGGCGCGACATGGCGGACGCCGGCCTGGAAAACCGCAGACGCTGGCGCGAGCGCATCCCAAGCGTCGCTGGCGCGTTGCTGATTCTCTGCGGCTTCAGCGCAATCGCGGTCTGGTTGAGCGGCTCCTGGAAAATGGGCGCATACTTCATCGGCGGGCTCACGGCCAGTATTCTGCTGCTGGCGGGAGTGGCTGCGCTGCTGCTCACTGTGATGCGCTGGGCCGTGAAAGTTTGGAACAAGCGCCTGCCACCGTCGTTTCGGCATGGCTTCGCAAATCTGTACAGGCCGGGAAATCAGGCACGCTCGGTTCTGGTCGCGTTGGGCATCGGCGTGATGTTCACGCTGACCACTTATCTGCTGCAGCGAACGGTCCTCCGTCAGGTTACGAGCGAAGGTCCGGGGCGGGAAGGCAATCTGTTCCTGCTGGATATTCGCAACTCATCGGAGGTGACGCGCTTTATCGAAGCGCAGCCAGGCGCTATGGGCAAAGTCGAGACTGTAGGATATATCGTCTCCAAAGTACTCGACAAAAATGGCGTGCCAGTTGAAAACCTGAGCTTGGCGAAGGTACGTAAGGAGGATCTTCAGGTCATTCGAATCCTGACCGCGGAGGCGATGCCGGCCAGCCTCGAATTGAAAAAGGGTCGCTGGTGGAGCGCCACTGCGCGCGAACCACAGTTGGCCGTCTCGGAAGAGATACGGCGCGAATTCGACCTGCACCTGGGCGACAATTTGCGATTTCAGATTGCGGGGCGCGTTCTCATGGTGCCGTTGGTAGCGGTATTCGAACAGAAGGAGCGGAGCAACGTTCGATACAACCTGGTGTTTCCGCGCGACTCGTTGCGCGGTTTTCCGGTGGTGTACTACGGTGCGGCACACGTGGACCCGGCAAAGATCCCACAAGTGGAAGAAGCCATCTTCGAGCGCTTTCCAACAGTCACGGTGATGAACCTGTCGGACATTCTAAAGCGCATTCAGGAGGCAGTGGATCAGGTAGCGCTGGTAGTGCGATTTCTCGCGCTGTTCGCGATTGCGGCCGGAGTCATCATTCTCTGCTCGAGCGTGGCCGGTACTCGCTATCGCCGCGTCCGTGAAGTAGCCATCCTCAAAGCGCTGGGTGGAACCAAGCGCCGCATCGCGAGCATTTTTTCGATCGAGTTTTCGATCCTGGGCGCAGTATCGGGGCTGGTGGGCGGAGTGCTCGCCAATGTGTTCACGCGGGTCATCTCCGACAAATTTCTGGAGACGGCCTTCAGCTTCGATTGGCTATCGCTGCTTGTCGTGATCATCGGCACGGCGCTGCTGGCGAATGCGGCCGGTTGGCTCGCAAGTGCGCGCATTCTGGATCAGCGACCGCTTGAGGTACTGCGGGGCGAGTAATTATGTCTTCTCCCCGAGCTTCTTCTTGGCCTCGTGAGCGGCCTTCGAATCCGGCGAAACTTGAATCACGCGCTGGAAGGCCGCTTTGGCCGCGTCCTTGTTCTTCAACTTCTCCTCGGCTTCACCCACTTTGAAGAACGCGTCCGGCGAACTCGGGTTGTACTTCGTAGCGCGCTCATAACGCTGCAACGCTGCCCGATAGTTTCCTTTGTGCCAATAGTAATTGCCGACTTTGATGTTGCGATCGGATTCGAGCGGGTCGAGAGGAAATGTCTCCGGGGCGGCGGATTCGTCCTCTTCAGGAGGCATCTGCTCGTCTTCGGCGGGCGGTTGTTGCTGCTGCTTTTGCGGGGAGCCGCTACTTTTTGCCTGTCCAAAAATCGGTGACGCAGAGGCCAGCCCGCACAGACAAACAAGAAACTGCTTGCGTGTCACAATTGGATTATAGCTGCCGATGGAACTTCGTGAGAAAGTAGCGCAGCTTCCCACCCAGCCGGGCGTTTACCTCTACACAGACGGAGCAGGAACGGTTCTTTACGTCGGGAAAGCGAACAACCTTCGCAGCCGCGTGAGGAGCTACTTCAGCGAAGAGCGCTTGGCTGATTCGAAGACGGGAAGCCTGATTGCGGAAGCGCGCGACATTCAATTCGTCCAGGTTGACAACAACAAAGAGGCGCTTGCGCTTGAGAACAACCTCATCAAGCAATATAAGCCGCGTTTCAATATACTGTTGCGCGACGATAAAACCTACCCGTATGTGAAGCTCACGAACGAAAAATATCCGCGCGTGTATGTCACGCGCCGCATCTTGAAAGATGGAGCAGGTTACTATGGCCCGTTTTTCCCAGGCAACTTAGCTCATCGGCTGGTGCATTTCATTCATCGGCACTTCAAGGTTCCATCTTGCAAGATCGACCTTGGCAGGAAGCACACACATCCGTGCCTGCAATACCACATTCATCGTTGTCTGGGGCCGTGCACGCCGGGGCTCACCACCGACGAAGACTACGGCGCGGCGGTGCGCGACGTGCGGCTGTTCCTCGAAGGGCGGCATCGCGATCTGGCCGATGAGCTGGAACGCCGCATGAATACCGCTTCTGAAGAAATGCGTTTCGAGGAAGCAGCGAGTCTTCGCAATCTGGCGACAACAGTCCGCGAGATGGAGCAGCGCCAGAAAATGGCGGCTGTTGAAGGCGAGGACATCGATATCTTCGCCTACCATGCAGAGCCGCCGTTAGTGGCAGTCAATCTTTTTCACTTACGGCATGGAAAGATCGTCGACCGGCGCGAATTTTTTTGGGAGGATCAGATGCATTTCAATCCTTCCGAATTTTTCGAAGCGCTACTCAAGCAGGTCTATCTCAACAATCAACATATTCCCGGACGAATCCATGTGCCGGCCGATTTTGAACAGCGGGAAGAGCTCGAGGAATTCCTCTCCGATCTTCGCGGCCGGCGAGTAGAAATCACGACGCCTCAACGGGGCACCAAGAAGGCGCTGCTTGACCTGGTTGAGACCAACGCCAAGCACAGCTTCGACCAGCGGTTTCGAGTGATGAAGCCATCCTCAAAAGCCATAGGCGCAGCGCTACAAGAAGCGCTAAATCTGCCGGAGGCGCCGCGGCGCATCGAATGCTTTGACATCTCGCACATTCAAGGCACCGACAAGGTTGCGAGCATGGTGGTGTGGGAAGACGGCAAGATGAAGAAATCCGATTACCGGAAATTCATCATCAGGACCGTGGTAGGCAACGACGATTTCGCCTCTATGCGCGAGGTGATCACTCGGCGGTACGCGAAGCTGCAGGAAGAGAAACGTCCGTTCCCCGGGCTGGTGCTGGTGGATGGCGGGCTTGGGCAATTGCACGCCGCGGCGGAGGCGCTGGAAGCGCTAGGCAACACGTACCAGCCGCTGGCCTCAATCGCCAAGCGCGAAGAATGGATCTATGTATACGGGCAGGAGGACGAGCCGATTGTTCTCGACAAGTTCTCACCGATTCTGCATCTTGTGCAGACTATTCGCGACGAGGCGCACCGTTTCGCCGTCACATTTCACCGGACCCGTCGAAATGCCAAGCGCCTGACGTCTGAGCTCCATGAGGTCGCCGGGATTGGCCCGAAGACGGTGGAGAAGCTGCTTCGCACGTTCGGCAGCTTGGAGCGGGTGCGGCAAGCCTCCGGCGATGAGCTCGCGCGTGTGATCGGAAAGGCATGCGCCGCGCGCCTGCAGACGTTCTTCGACAAAACGAGCGCGCATTCGCCGCTGGTACAAATCGCGTCGGAGGATGCGTTGCCGACCGGCCGATTGCCATAAACGAAAGGCGCTCGGCCGGCTCTGTGGCTGGCTGCCATTTCGTTTGGCAAAACATGCACGTCCAATCACTTAGCTACCATCGCGCTGCTAAAATGGGAGTTTAAGTTCTATTCCTGGAGGTTCCTTCGTTCATGGCTGCATCCTCGCGCCGGCAATCGGTCGCTGTCAATATTGGCGGCATCCAGGTCGGCGGTTCGCACCCCGTCGTCGTGCAGTCGATGACCAACACCGATACCGCGGATTCGGCCTCCACCGTAAATCAGGTGATGCAGCTCGCGCGCGCCGGGTCCGAACTCGTCCGGGTCACCGTCAATACCGAAGAAGCTGCTCAGGCCGTTCCTACCATCGTCAACACCCTTCGCGACTTCGGTGTTACAGCGCCGATTATCGGGGACTTCCACTACAACGGCCACATTCTGCTGAAGAAGTACCCCGGGTGTGCGCGTGCTTTATCGAAATACCGCATCAATCCGGGTAACGTGAACATTGGCCGGAAGCAGGACGACAATTTCCGGGTGATGATCGAAGCCGCCATTGAATACGACCGGCCCGTCCGCATCGGAGTCAACTGGGGCTCGCTCGATTCGGTCCTGCTGACGCAGATGATGGACGAGAACTCGCGCTCTTCCGATCCGCTCGACGCCATGGAAGTCACAAAACGCGCCATCGTTGAGAGCGCGCTTCGCAGCGCCGAAAACGCCGAGCACTATGGGCTCGCACACGACAAGATCATCCTCAGCGCGAAGGTTTCGAACGTTCAGGATTTGATCGATGTTTATCGAATGATGGCCGCGCGTTGTGATTATCCGCTGCATCTCGGTCTTACGGAAGCTGGTCTCGGCTCGAAGGGCATCGTCGCCACCACCGCTGCCTTGTCTGTTCTGCTGCAGGCCGGCATTGGCGATACTATTCGCGCTTCTCTTACGCCGCTCCCCAATGGTGATCGCACGGAAGAGGTGGTCGTTTGCCAGCAGATCCTGCAGGCTCTAAATCTCCGAAGCTTTACGCCGCAGGTTGCCGCCTGCCCCGGTTGCGGCCGAACCACCAGCACGTTCTTCCAGGACATGGCCGATCAGATCCAGACCTATCTGCGCGATCAGATGCCAGTCTGGCGGGAGAAGTACTCGGGCGTCGAAGAGATGAAAGTTGCGGTGATGGGCTGCGTTGTCAATGGACCCGGCGAATCCAAGCACGCAAATATTGGTATTTCGCTCCCCGGCACCTTCGAACAACCGGTCGCCCCAGTTTATGTGGACGGCAAGCTCGTGAAGACTCTTCGCGGCGACCGCATTGTGGCCGAATTCCGCGATATGTTAGACGCCTACGTCGCGCGAACATATGGCGTCGCCGAACCAGTTGCGGCTAGCGTGGCGTAATCCTCAGACTTTGAGCATTTCGCCCGGAACGCGAGCTTCCGTTCTCGGATGCGACGGCACCTACTTCTGCAGGTGTTCGTCCACGATCTTGGCGCCGAGCTTGCCGGCGTCCACCTGGTACGTTCCCTCGAGATATTGCTGTCGCAGCTCGGCGATTCTCGCCTCCGGCGCGTGCAATGAATTGCTCGCAGCAACTGCCACGGACCCCAGGCTGACGTGGTCCTCGACCGAGCCCGGCGCGGCGGCGTGCTCAGTCTGCTTCGCATCCGGGCTAGCCGCAGGCTGGACGGCCGCGGCAGTCTCCGGAGAAGAAGCATCGGATATTCTCAATGATTACCTCGTTTCAGCAGGCCTCGCTCTTTGAGATGCCAGATGAGCGGAGCTGTTTGACAACCCTGCTGAAATCATCTTAGCTAAACCAAGCCCTCCACCGGTAGCGAGCGCCTGTGAGATCTGCTGTTCGGAAACCTCCATCAGTGTAGATCCGGCTTCGTCCTCATCGGTACCCATCCACCCGGAGCCGTCCGCGTCCCGGGCCGATTTCAGAACCTCTCCAATGAGAAGCGCTTCAAATTGAGTCGCTGCTTTGGCTACCGCTTCAGGAGTATCGCGGTTCGTTTTTTGGTCAGATGACGAATCGGGCAGGGAAGCGAGATCAGCAGGAGAAATGAGAGATCCAGGGATGGTATCAAGCATGGTGTTCAGAGCACCTCGATTTCGGCGTCAAGCGCTCCCGCAGCCTTGAGGCTTTGTAGGATGGCGATGATGTCCCGCGGAGTAGAGCCGATGGCAACCAGCGCCCGCACCAGTTCATCGACAGTAGCGCCGTTCTTGAGCACAACGTCCTTGGCCTTATCCTCCTTCACGCCGACATCCACTTTCGGAACGACTTGGGTCTGGCCCGAGCTCAAGGCATTTGGCTGCGAGACCTCGTAGGTTGTCTGGATCTGCACGCTGAGATTTCCCTGCAGAATTGCAACCGGAGCTATCCTCATATCTCCGCCGAACACGATTGTGCCTGTCCTCTCGTTGATCGAGATCTTCGAGCTTCGATCGGCATCCACCTGCAGCTCGTCCAGGGCGGCAATGAACTCGACACTGCGGCCGTGATAAGCCGTTGGAATTTGGACGCTGATAAGACCGGAATTGAGAGCGCGCGCAGTGCCCGCCTGAAACTGTTGGTTGATGGCAGAGGAAATACGAGAAGCGGTCGAGAAGTCTGGCCGGCGAAGCTGCAGATGCATCGAATCGACCGGCGTAACACTCGGCGGGCTTTGCTCAACAATTGCACCATCCACAACGCGTCCAACGGTCGGATGATTTACTGTTTGCGAGTTACCACCGCGCCCCGCCACGAAACCTCCCGTAACGACAGAACCCTGCGCCATCGCAAAAACCTGGCCGTTGCTCGCACGCAATGGGGTCAAAACCAGCAATCCGCCCTGTAAGTTCGCGGCGTCACCTATGGCGGCTACATCAACATCAATTTTGGCGCCTGGTTGCGCAAAAGGAGGGAGGGTCGCGGTTACCAGCACGGCGGCCGTGTTGTGTACGATGATCGCGGCAGGCGGAACTGTCACTCCCATGCGTTGCAATACATTCGTAAGAGACTGGACGGAAAAGACCGTCTGCTGCCGGTCTCCGGTTCCGTTAAGGCCGACAACGATCCCATATCCAACAAGTTGATTGTCGCGAACACCTTCGACCGAAACCAGATCTCTAATGCGCGCCGCGGCCAACGCGTTCGCAGCGACGAATAAAGAAAGGATCAGTAGAAGGAGAAGTGGATGGGTGCGGCGCATGGCTCAGAAAGGTAAGATCCCCAGAAAGAGGCGATACAAGAAGTTCGGCCTGCGGATTGCATCGTTCACTACACCCCGGCCATTGATCCGAAGCTCCAGGTCTTCCACCTGATTCGAACCCACGCTATTGCCGGGTCCGAGGTCCACGGGGCGCACAATGCCGCGCAAAGCGACGGTCTGGTATTCCGAATTGATCGAAATCAGTTTCGTGCCTTCCACGATCAAATCGCCATTGGGCAGTACGCGAATAACTCTTGCCGAGACGGTTGTCGAGACGGTGGTTTGCCGGCTCGTGGTGCCTTGCCCGTTCAGTTGTTGTTGGCCATTGAGATTCGCCAGATTGTTAAGAGCGTTATGTGGGCTTTTCGCACCGAATAACGAACTGATACTCGCGCTGGCAGAAGACGTTCGTTGCTGCGTCGTTACGCCTTGGGACGTGGCGGAGGCTTGATCGAGCACGACAATGGTGACAAGATCGCCAGCATTCCGCGCATGGACGTCGGAAGCCAGATCGAGCAGGGGCGACGTAGCAGAAAAGGTAGAACCGGGCGATGAGGCGCCGCTGGCTACAGGTGGCGGCGTCGCTGCTAGCAATCGATCAATCGGCGAAGGCTCTTTTGCTGGTTGATCTTTACGCGATTTCTTCTGAGCGCCAAAACTCATCGAGAGGATCAGCATCGGGAGCAGCAATCCCGTGACAATTCTCCGGATTCGCAACCCCTGTCTACACATTTCTAGAAGCTCCTGCCCGAAACAATGTCGCCAGGTTGGGGTTCTTGCACGGTGCTTGCCGCCGCGAGCCGCTCTGGGGACAGCGAGATTTCAGCGCGCTCCGGACCCGTTACACTGGCATGAAAGCGCGCAGCTCCGGTGGGGTTTATCAGTGTGATTACATCTCCTTTGTTGCCGGCGGTGTCGGCGCGAGCTGCCAGGACAAGCCGCGCTCCGCCGTTCACGACCTCCACCGTCACGATCGATCCACGTTCTACATCGGCTGGAGGATGCACAAGCCCGGGCTCCAGAATGGTCTCCCGCGGCACTGAAATATTGATAATTTTGCCTTCATAAGCTGCTAGCGTCTCTGCTTGGCGAAAACGTAACGGCGAGCCGGAGATCTTGGCTTCTTCGATATCTTCGCGACGCAGAATCTGGTGAGCCCGTAGATTTGTGGAGGCACGAACAACAGTCAGGGATGCAACGATTCGCGCTCGGACCCAGACAGGATACGGATGGTCATCTGCCGTGACTAGGCGTCCCCGCCAGAGCACGGGCATTTCGGGATAGCCGATTGGGGGCAGGGAAGCCCCACTAAGAGGAAACTCCAGCCGGCCTGCCGGTACCTGGCAGCTACAGACATCGATGATATCTATGCGGAGATCGTCGGCGGCTCCGATGGCGGTCTTCAATGCCCGCAGAATGTCATCTGGTGCAAGCTGGTGGCTGGCCTTTTCGAAACACGCGGAAGAAACAGAAATTCTTCCCAGTCCTTGATGCAAGGCCCAGTTCTCCATTTCAGTGGCCGGAATGAGCCGCTGACTGCCGATGACAGGTGCAAAAGAGAAGACGAGGGAAGGGTCGAGTCTTGCAAACTCGCTCGAAACTTTGGCGAGATCGCCCGCCGTAATTTGGGCTCCGTCTACTGCGATGCAACGCGCCTCCCCGGAGGCGATAAACACGGCCGCAATCAATAGTGCTCTCAGCATATGCACCGGTAGGCCGCTAGCTGACAACTTGATTTACCTGCTGATACATTTCGTCCGCCGCTTTCACAACCTTGGAGTTCGCCTCATAAGCGCGTTGACTAACGATCAGATTGATGAATTCCTCGACAACGCTCACATTCGAGCTTTCGAGATAACCTTGCTGAAGCGTCCCGACGCCGTCCTGCCCACCGGGAGCGCCCACCGTGGGATCGCCAGAAGCATCGGTCGGCAGAAACAAATTTTGACCGATGCTATTTAGACCCGCTGGATTCGCGAAATTTGCAAGCTGAATCTGGCCCGCTGTCTGCGCCGCAGTCTGTCCTGGCAAGTTGTAACTCACCGTGCCATCGGTAGCGATTGTGATCGATTGGGCTTGCGGCGGAATCGTGATCTGCGGCTCCAACATGTTGCCATTCTGGGTCACCATATTTCCATTTCGATCGAGCTGGAATGCGCCGGACCGTGTATAAGCCAGTTGCCCATTCGCTTGGTGAATCTGAAAGAAGCCCGAGCCTTGAATGACGAGGTCCAAAGGATTGTCGGTCTCCTGAAAGTCGCCTTGCGTAAAGATCACTTCGTTCGCCGCCGGACGCGCTCCCAACCCGAGTTGCAGGCCAGCCGCGACCGTAGTTTGCGAACCCGCGGCAGCTCCCGGTTGCACGACATTTTGGTACAAAAGATCCTGGAATTCCGTTCGGCGCATTTTGAACCCGGAGGTATTGGCGTTCGCGAGATTGTTCGCAATGTTGTCAACATTCATCTGCTGGGCTGTCATGCCGCTTCCAGCGCTATACAAAGCTCGAATCATAAGATTGGTTCCTAAATCTTCCCTTCGGAATTTAAGTAGCGATACTTTATGGAACTTACGAACTAACCTTCGCCACCTGCTCTACGGATTGCTTCCCCATATCGCCCGCGATTCTTACGGCGCGCTGCATCATCTCGAATTGGCGCAAGACACCGACCAGCTTGATCGCGGCGTTGCTTGACTCCACATTTGAGCTCTCCACCTTTCCTTGCAATACCTGCGGATCTTGCGCGGCGACAGTTTTCGCGGATGCCGAGACCTTGAAGTAAGTACCGCCCTGCTTGGTAAGCGCATCGACGCGGTCGACGGTCACGATCTGCAACGAAGCTACGGCAGATCCATCTTGCGAGACAATTCCAGATTCAGAGACGTCAAAGGGCTTGCCGGCGTCCAGGCGAATGGGCTGGCCACCAGCTCCAAGCACTGGATATCCCTCTCGCGTCTCCAAGATCCCTTTTTTAGAAACTCGAAAATGACCACCTCTGGTGTAAAGAGGCCCACTCGAGGTCTGCGCTACAAAAAACCCCGGGCTTGCAAGCGCGATGTCGTTCTGGCTACCCGTATCGAGTAGCGTTCCCTGGGACAAATCCGACCAATTGCGCTCGACGATTGGCATCTCCGCCGTGTCTGGCCGGTTCTCCGAGTAACCTTCCCAAGCGCTATCGCCGAAGTATAAGTTATAGGATTCACCATCGGCTTTATAACCAACTGTCGACGTATTCGCCAGGTTATTAGCAACTAACTCCAAGCTCTCCGTTCGGGAGCGCATCCCGCTCGCGGCGATTGCAGTCAGAGGATCCATAAGCGCACTACTTCTCAAGCAACTGAAGTGCCGAAGTCGCGGATGCATGTAAACCGCTTGAATTCTCACGCGTACTTGAATGAATGTGTCATTCCCGCGCCAATAAGTTGTCTTCTGGCAGAATTTGGACGAAGTTCCGTTTGATCCGGCTGTCGCAACTTCTTGATTTCAGAAGATTGCAAGACTTGGCACAAAACGTGTAAAGGAATTTGCGTGGTCTCGCCCTCTTCTGCCGCAGCGATCTTGCCAAGTCACTCGGCCCTCGTGCCGCAATCGCTGATTAGTGCGACGCGGCAAGGGATGCAGCGGGCTGCTGTTTCGAAACAAGACACACAAAGTGTTCCAAAGCTGCACGGCGATTCGTTTCAGACTTTCGGCGACGCGTTAGATTCCGCATTGTGGCAGCCCGATGGCTCTGGCTTGGAGGGGCGAATCGCCCAAGAGATTCAATTCGGCGCATCAGCAAGCGAGAACCCGCCAGGACCGCCGTCGCAAACTCCCGTAACTGAGATCGACGATTCTGAGGGACCTGAGCAAGGGTTCTCTTTGTCGGGCGCGCCGGCCAATGCGCAGCGCGCAGGAACGGTGATGCCTCGAGAGCAGGATGCGAATGTTCGATCGGATCAGAATGAAGCAGCCGATAAGATCGCCTCTTCAGAAACAAGAAAAACGCAAGACTTAAAGCCCAGCCTGACGGCTCAACCGGCGGTTCCAGTCCGAAGCGCTCCCGAACCAATTTCGCAAGTGCCAACCGAAACACTCGGGAACGGAGTTACCGGCCCTTATGAAGGCGGTAAAGCGCCCGAAATAGTAAGTGCCGCTCCGGTTAATCAGTCTCAAACAGGCAGACTGACCGGCGCAGGCGCAGCTCAAACCGCGCCTCAGGGAAGGGCTAATGCACAGCCGAACCCAGTCGCGTTTAACACGGATGCCGAGGCATTCCAGATCAATTTGTACGCAGATGACGAGCCCCTTCAGGCAACTGAACCCGGGAGCGTTCCAGTTCGAGCAGTACAGCGCGCGACCGAGCCTGTCTCGCCCGGCGGGAGTTCGGACCAGAAACAGATACAGAATGCGCCCGCAGACATGGCATCAGCGAAAATTCTTGCGGGGAAGACTCCTGTCAATAATCAAGCTCCGGCTACTCCTCCAGATGGCGTAACGAAAGCCGTGGCGGCAACGCAAGGACCACAGAATGCAAGGCGGCCAGTAGTTCCCAGCGGCTCCGAGGAGGACAAACGAAGCGATAAAGGCGCCATGGACGATGGCCCGGAAGCCGGCATGCTGAAGGACGCGATGACTCCGCCTGCAACATCGATTCGCCCCCCCGAACGCATCGCGAATGAAGGCAGCGCTCCGCTGCGAAGCACGCGGCCAGGTGAAATGGTTGACGTGGCCCAGTCGTCCGCTGCGAGCCCGGCGAAAGAAATGGTTGTCCGGATTCAAGGAGATGGGGGTGAAGTCGTGAACGTCCGGGTGCTGGATCAAGGCGGGCAGGTGCGAGTCGCGGTCCGCAGCAGTGATCCAGTCACGGCGGCCCAGCTTAGGCAAGACCTGAGTTCCCTTACAAGCAATCTGGACCGAATTGGATGGAAAGCTGATACGGCTGCGGCGCCGGCAGCGCAAGCGCCCGGTCTCCACGATGCCTCGCGCCCGGACAGCGAGTCACAGAGCGGCCATAAGGAGTCTACATCAGGCTGGGATGAAGGTCCAGCGAGGAAAAAATATTCGACATCTGAACTTTGGGACGAGGTATTGGCCCGTCAGAACGGATGAGGACAATTCAGGAACCCAAGCATTCTTGTGAACACAGTTAGTGAGGTAAAGACATGGTAATCTCCGGCACCACGCCTACATCATCAACGGATTCGAGTAACGCGGTTTCGAGCCAGGCGAATGCGACTTCAACTACAAGTTCGACGGATCCCAACGACCTGGCTTCCGAAGACACTTTTCTGAAGCTCTTCGTGGCTCAATTGCAGAATCAGGATCCGTTGAACCCGAACGAGCAAGACCCGACGCAAATGGTATCGGAGCTAGCTCAGTTCAGCGAGCTCGAACAGCTCGTGAATATCGGACAGAACGTACAATCGATCGATCAGGTAATTGCGCCTACGAGCACGTCGCCAAGTTCTTCGCAAACAGCTTCAGGCACTGATGGCGTGAGCGGAAGCACCAATTCGAGCCAGGGCACTTAGCGAGAGATCGAAAATAAGCACGAACATAAGCAAAGGAATCAAAACATGTTAACAGCTTTCTCAACGGCCCTATCCGCGCTTAGCGCAGACTCAACGGCCATCAGCGTGGTGGGCAATAACCTCGCCAATCTCAACACGACCGGTTTCAAAGCTAGCACGATCAACTTTCAAGATCTGCTCTATGAAACTCTGGGTGGCGGTTCAAGTCAAGTGGGAATGGGCGTTCAGCAGCCTACCACCGACAGAGTGTTCTCTCAGGGGGCCACGCAGTCGAGTTCGAACGCGTTGGATGTGGCGATTTCCGGGCAGGGATTCCTGATCGTCAAGACCTCGGCAGGTGCAACAGAATATACCCGTGATGGAAATTTGACGACCGATGCTCAAGGCGACCTCGAGACCTCGAACGGGGATTACGTGCAGGGCTGGAGCAGTTTGACCGGCAACGTGAATGCAACCGGTCCCACGGGGAACATAACCGTTCCGAGCGGAAGTTTACGCCAGGCCACTCCAACCGCGAATATGTCGGTGACCATGAACCTGGACGCGACTGCTGCCAACACGACCCCCAGCACAGGTGGGGTAGCGAATCCGCCGACGTTCAGCACGCCGATCGAAGTGTACGACTCGCTCGGGAATTCACACGTAGTGACCTTGGACTTCTGGAAGACCGCGTCGGCAAGCGGCGGCACTCCCGCGCAATGGACTTGGGCAGCTTCGGTGCCCTCGACAGATGGAACTACTACCAGCACCGGCACGTTACAGTTCGATCAAAACGGGAATCTGGTTTCTCCCAGCGCTACGGCCGCCGCACCCACGGTCACGATAACCGGTCTAACGGATGGAGCGAGCGACCTGACCATTAACTGGAATCTATACACCAACGGGAGCTCGACTCTCACGCAGTATGCGCAGAGCTCGTCGATGTCCAACAATTCACAGGACGGCAGCGCGCCGGCACAGATGACCGACATCAGCATCGGTAATGGAGGCGTGGTCCTTGCGCAATTGTCCAACGGCCAACAGATGGAGGTTGGGCAGCTCGCAATGGCCAATTTCGTCAATCCGGATTCCCTCCTCGATGTCGGAAATAACAACTATCAAGTAAGTGGAGCAACTTCCAATGCGGCAGTCGGCACGCCGGATTCAGGCGGGCGTGGCGAAATATTAGGGAGCTCACTCGAATCTTCAACGGTCGATATCTCGACCGAGTTCACCAATTTGATGACTTATCAAAACAGTTACGAAGCTGCCTCGAGAGTCATAACGACTGCGGACACGATCATGCAGCAGACGCTCAATATTATGAGCCCGAATGGCTGATACCAACGGCAATGACCCGAATGAGAAAGTAAAAGCGCCCGTCGAATCGCATGACCTCTCCTGAAATTCTACAGTCGCAGGCGGATGTTTGGATCGATGTCGAAGTTGAGATCGACCGAACCGCTTTGACATTGCGACAGATATTGGAGCTGAGCCCCAATAGCCTTATCAGACTCTCGCGTTTGGCGGGTGAAAACGCCGATGTCTTCATTGGTGGCGCGCACGTCGGCCAGGGAGAAATCCTTGTGTCCGACGAGGCGGTCACAGTCCGCATCGCCGAACTGCGAGAGGAAGAATGATTCGCCCGCACTATCTGCCTAGCGATGGACTTTCTGCGCGTTGCCGTTGCTTTGATCACGGTGTTCGGCTTGCTAGGTCTACTGTATTTCGTCTCTAATCGATCGAAAGCCAGAGCAACCCTGCGGTCGCGGTGCGCGCAGCTAATATGGCCGCAGAAACTTCGCATAGCTGTCAATGGGGCCGACGCCGATTCGCTACGTGTGTTGCGCCGCGTCAACCTGACGGGCACCCACCAGGTACACCTGATTCGCGGAGGCGAAGAGATGTTCCTGGTCTGCACCCACCCTCAAGGATGTTCCCTCCTGCGAGCCAGCGATGCACTTTCAGCCTCCAGGCAGACCGCTGCCGCGCAAGAAGAAATCGAGCGGTATGCCAGTTAGGGTTCTGCTACTCGCCGCCTTACTTTTGGTCTTGACACACGGAAAGGCATTCGCAGCAGACAATTCATTGCTCGGCATCTCGTTCCCAACGGGCCCTGGCGCAAAATCGGCCAGTGTGCCGATGCAAATCGTACTCCTGCTGACCGGATTGACGCTTCTGCCGGCCATCATCATGTGCGTCACTCCGTTTCTTCGAATCACGCTCGTGCTGCATTTCCTTCGGCAAGCGCTGGCCACCCAAACTGTACCTTCTAATCAGATCCTGGTCGGCCTGTCGCTTTTTCTAACTCTCGTCATCATGAACCCGGTGCTGCGGGAGATCTATACCACCGCCTGGCAGCCAATGGAAGCTGGAAAGCTAAGCTTTGAACAAGCCGCCGATCAGGGCTCAAAGCCGCTGAAACGGTTTTTGCTGCGTTTCGCCCGGGATAAGGACATTCAGCTCTTCATTGAGCTTTCTCATTCCCCGCGCCCCGCCAATGCTAACGACGTTTCGCTTACCGTTCTAGTGCCCGCCTACATAATTTCTGAGCTGCGAACCGGGTTCCAAATTGGAACCGTCCTTTACTTGCCATTTCTGGTCGTCGACCTCGTCGTGGCTTCGATTACACTCTCCATCGGCATGATGCAGCTCCCGCCGGTAATGATCTCGGCGCCTTTTAAGATCCTGCTGTTTGTTCTGGTCGATGGCTGGAACCTGGTCGTCGGCTCTCTCATCCGGAGTTTCGGCTAATGTCCCAACAACTGGCCGTCGAAATCGTCCGGCAGGCGCTGCTTACCACGCTCTGGGTCTCTCTGCCGCTACTTGCCGTAATGTTTTTTGTCGGCATACTGGTCAGCTTGATCCAGATTCTTACTTCCATTCAGGATCCCACTTTTTCCGCCATTCCACGTCTGGCCGCGTTTTTCTTTACGCTCCTGTTCGTACTGCCTTGGATCCTGATGAGAATGGTCACCTACTGCGGCCAGCTTTTCGGGAATCTGGCTAAATATGCCCATTAGGGTTCACTTTGCCCCTGAGGCGCTATATGGATTTCTGCTGACGCTCACCCGGACAGGCAGCGCGTTGCTCTTGCTCCCGTTGCCGGCCTTGAAGGATGTGGCACTGAGCGCGCGCATCGTACTCACAGTCGGCATCACATTCGCGCTGATGCCGGTCTGGCCAGCTGTGCACTTCGATTCGCTGTCGGGGGGCCAATTCTTTTTAGCGGTCATCTCGGAGACCGCTTTCGGCCTGCTCCTGGGCCTCGCAATTTCGTTTCTCAACGGCACCTTTCAAGTGGCCGCTCAGGTCATCTCCATGCAGGCGGGCTTCAGTTTCGCCTCCACCTTCGACCCCACCAGCCAGGCGGATACGACGGTCTTTCAAATGCTCACGCAATTGATTTCCGGCCTGCTGTTCTTCAGCCTCGGCATTCACCGGCAGCTTCTGCGGCTGTTAGCTCATTCCTTCGATGTTTTCTCGCCCAGCACAAATGTGCTGAGCGAAGCCTCGGTTCGCACCCTTTTGGGCCTCGGCGCCATGATGTTCGCCACAGGACTGCGCTTGGGATTGCCCGTCGTCGCGTTGTTGCTCCTGGCCGAACTCGCTTTGGCCGTCTTAGGCCGGCTACACGCCCAACTTCACCTCATAACCCTTACATTCCCGATCAAAACCGCGCTCTCATTCGCATTCCTGGCCGCAATTATTATCCGCTGGCCCACGCTTTACGAGCAAACGGCGCGCCGTGTGTTCCAGGCGCTGGCGCAAGGCCTTCCCTAGAGAACCCTCTCGGCCAGCATGCCGGATTCGGGTCAAAAGAGTGAAAAACCGACACAAAGCCGTCTGCGGAAGGCGCGCCAGGAGGGCCGGTTCGCTTCGAGCAGAGACCTGATCGCCTCCATACATTTTGTGGTCGCGGTTGCAATGGCGGTCGCAATTGGCGTGGAGCTCGTGTCGGCCGTCGAGAAAATGGCGCTCGCGCTGTTGCGCCGTGCGTTTGCGCCGGACCCGCTGACCGCAGGCAATTTAATCGAGATTTTTCATTCGATTCTGCTGAATCCGCTGCTCCTGCTGCTCCAGCAGGGCGCGCTGCTGCTGCTCATCACGCTGCTAGTCCAACTGGTAACCACGGGTTTTGGGTTCTCCCTTAAGCAGCTCGTTCCCAGTTTCGAAAAGTTCAACATGGCAAACCGTCTCCGCCAACTGCCCTGGCAAAATATGTTTGCGACGGGTAAGGCGCTCCTGCTGCTGCCGGTGATCGGGTTGGTTTTATATGCCGAGATCTATCATCGCCTCCCCGAGCTGGCGAATCTGGCTACCGCTCCGCTCACGGCCGGCCTCACGCAGTCAACGGCCATGATTCGGAGCCTCTTCTGGCGCCTCGGACTGGCTTTGCTGGTGCTTGGTCTTGTCGATTTCGCTCGCCAGCGCCAGCGTTTTCAATCCGATCTCCGCATGACCAAGCAGGAAGTGCGCGACGAGGTGCGGGACAGCGAAGGCAATCCGCAGATGAAGTTGCGGATACGGCGGCTTCAACGCGAGGCGGCGCGACGCAGCATGTTGAAAGCGGTTCCCAAGGCAACGGCTGTCATCGTAAATCCGACCCACTATGCCATCGCGCTGCATTATGAAATGAATTCGAAGGCCGTTCCGAGCGTGGTCGCAAAGGGTAAGAATTATCTGGCCCAGCTTATACGGCAAAAAGCCGCCGCGCACGATATACCCATTGTGGAGAACCAGCCGCTCGCACAGGCCCTATACCAGGCTGTCGAAGTGGGGCAGGAGATTCCCCCACATTTATATCGTGCCGTAGCTGAAGTTTTGGCCTATATCTACCGAACTCTAAGTAGGCGCTAATTGGCGCCCACAGATGGGTACAGCAAAGGTCAATCCGCTTCCCGCCGGCTGGCAGATCGCCCTGCGATCCTTGAACTGGGGCGAACTCGCCGTTCCCCTGGCAGTGCTCAGCATCGTACTGGCGATGATCACGCCCTTGCCGGCGGCGTTGCTGGACGTATTGATCTCGGCCAACATCACAATGTCCGTCGTGGTGCTTCTTGCGGCGGTCTATGTTACGCGGGCGACCGACTTCAGCGTGTTCCCGACCATGCTGCTGTTGATGACGCTCTTCCGCCTGGCCTTAAACATATCTTCCTCTCGTCTGATACTGCTGCAGGGCAATACCGGAACACGCGCCGCTGGCGAAGTGATCGAAGCGTTCGGAAACTTCGTCGTCGGTGGCAACTATGTGATTGGCGTGGTGATCTTCTTGGTTTTGATAGCCATTCAATACGTGGTTATCAACCATGGCGCCGTTCGCATTTCCGAAGTCACGGCGCGCTTTACGCTGGACGCAATGCCGGGCAAGCAGATGTCCATCGATTCCGATCTGAACGCCGGTCTGATCGATGACAAGGAGGCGCGCAGCCGCCGTAAAGCACTGGCGGCTGAAGCAGAATTTTATGGCGCGATGGATGGCGCCTCCCGGTTCACGCAGCGGGATGCAATCGCCAGTATCATCATTACCGCCATCAATATCGTTGCCGGATTCCTGATCGGCGTATTTCAACATGGAATCGAATTTCAGCGCGCGCTGCAGACCTACACGGTTCTTACGATCGGCGACGGTCTGGTGACGGTCATTCCAGCCCTGATGATCTCGGTTTCAGGAGGCCTGATTATCACCCGCACCGGCTCGGATTCGCGTCTTGGAGCCGAAATACAGAAGCAGATTTTCACGAACTATCAACCTTTGTTGTTGGCTTCCGGCGTGCTGATCGCCATGGCGGCCTTTCCCGGGTTGCCGAAGGTTCCCTTCCTGCTATTGGGCGGCGGCGCGGGTCTGGCCGGGTGGAGGTTGCGGACTGCGGCGCAGAACAGGAAGCAGACAAGCGCGCCCGGAGCCATTGCCAAATCTAAAGATGACATTGAAAGCCTTCTCAAGGTAGAGCCGCTGGCGATCGAGGTCGGCCTCGGCTTGGTCCGTTTTGTCGAGGGCGGTGCAAATTCGGTTCTGCTGAAACGCATCGGCGTAATCCGGAGGCAATTTGCCGCCGAGCTCGGTTATCTTCTTCCCCCGGTTCGCGTGACCGATAACCTCCAGTTGAAGGCCCGTGAATACGTAATCCTCGTAAAGGGCACGATAGTGGCTCGCTACGAGCTGCAAGCCGGCTCGGAGCTTGCAATTCCGCCCGCGCAGAATGCAGTGTCGGTGCCGGGTACACCCACACATGAGCCGGCCTTCAATCTTCCAGCGGCGTGGGTGACTCCCCATCAGATCGATCAGGCGAGAGCGCTCGGATGCACCATTGTGGATCCGGTAAGCGTTTTGGGCACGCATCTGACGGAGGTCGTTCGCAAGTACGCCTTTGAACTGTTTTCGCGCCAGGATGCCAAGCGGGTCCTGGATCGCATAGGGCAGGATCAGCCGAAATTGGTCGAGGACCTGGTTCCAAAGCAGCTTGGGCTGGCGACAGTCCAGAAGGTCCTGCAGAACCTGCTGCGCGAGCGCGTTCCCATCCGCGACGCGGGCACCATCTTAGAGGCCATGGGCGACGGCGCTGCGATCACACGCAATACGGCTCTGCTGACAGAGTACGTTCGGCAGGCCATCCGCCGCTCCATCGTCAAACCCTATCTGAACCCGGCATCCGATCTGCCCGCATATTTTGTCGACTCTGAAATCGAACGGAGTATCGAGTCCGCGGCGGAACACGGGGAGCACGGAAGCCATATCAGTCTGTCTCCGCAACAGATCAAATCCATCGTAGACCGCTTTAGCCGGACACTGCCGACGGCGGATTCGGCGCTGGTGGTGATCACTAGTTCGGGCGCACGCCTGTTTTTGAAGCAGATCACCGAAAATGCTTTACCGGCCCTGGCCGTGATCGGGCACAACGAAGTCCCCTCCGGCGTAAGGGTAATTTGCTTGGGAACTATTAAGTAAAGAGGCTGCATGACCGCTCGTGAAGAAGTCCAGATTTGTGAGAAACCGGCACTTACCCCGGAGCTGCGGGAGCAATTGATACTCGAACATCTCCCGCAGGTGAAGCTGATCGCCAGGCGCATCCACGAGAGACTGCCCGTGTCGGTGAGCCTGGATGACCTGATCTCCACTGGCGTGGTGGGTTTGATCGCGGCTATCGATCGCTATGATGCGAGCCATGATGTCAAGCTCAAGACCTATGCCGAATACAAAATTCGTGGCGCAATCCTGGACAGTTTGAGAGGTTTGGACTGGGCGCCTCGTCAGCAACGCAAACGCGCCAAGCTGATCGAAGCGGCCATTGCCTCGCTCGAACAGCAGCATCACCGCATGCCTGCGGAGGAAGAAATAGCTGCCTTCCTCGGCCTGTCAATCGCCGAATATCAGGATTGGCTGTCCGAGGCTCGCGGACTCACACTCGGCAGTCTGGAGAATGCAGGCACGGAAGAAGAAGGATGCGACCTCCTGCGCTATCTGGCGGATTCCGACCAGGACTGGCCATCGCAGATTGTCGAACGTTCGGAACTCGAGCGTCTCCTGGCCGAAGCGATTGAGAAGATGCCAAACCTGGAGAGAACGGTGTTGAGCTTGTACTACTACGAAGAGATGACGCTTCGCGAGATTGCAAGAATCGTCGATTTGCACGAGTCGCGAATCTCGCAGCTCAAGTCTCAAGCAATCTTGCGGCTTCGTTCCTATATGCAGAAACGGTGGCCACAGAATCGCTCCTGATTAGATTACTCGGAGGATACGCTATGTCACTCATCTCCGCTAGGGCAGAAACGGAAGACGCTCTCAGCTATTTAGAGAAAGAAGCAGGTGCCTGCTGGCAAGCGGCGCTCGACGCGGCATTTGGATCGGCGGGATTTACGCTCCCGGTCCAGGGCCCGCCCGCGTCGCCGGATGAGTGCATATGGTTTGGATGCGATCTCATACCCGCGCAGTTCGGTCGCTTGGAATTCGGGCTTGACCGGATCACCGCGGTCGGGCTCGGCCACGTGCTTCTATCCGCAAGAGGCCGGCCCAGTGACCATGATCATCACGCGCTGCACGCGACGAGTCATCTGATAGGACAGCTTGCCGCGTCGCTCGCGCGCAATTTGACGGGTCGTCTGAATACCTCGCTCGAAGTGGCGGATTGCTCCCGCGCCGAAAAGGCGCCGGACTCGCCTAATAGCTTCACACTTCCGTTCGGCGCCGCACAAGGCAAAGGCCATTTGCTAAGGGTCTGCCTACCGCCCGCGTTACTATCCGCGGTCGCGAACCCGTCCTCCTCCGCGGCCAGTACGGCCGTGGTGCCTGGTTCTCGCGGCACACCGCGCAACCTCGATTTACTGCTCGATCTCGAGATGCCCGTCAGCGTGTCGTTCGGGAGCACTCGCCTGGCGCTGAAGGACGTCGCAAAATTAACCACGGGTTCCATTGTCGAGCTGAATCGCGCGCTTTCAGAACCGGTCGATATTATCGTCAACAACTGTGCCATCGCGCGAGGAGAAGTGATGGTGGTCGACGGCAACTTCGCAGTCCGAATCCGCGAAGTGATGAGTAAACAGGATCGCCTGCGTTCCCTCAGCTAGGCGCCCGGTTGACGCCCAACTCGCGACGCTGCCGTTCTATTCCTGATTGTCGGAATCCGGCACCACGCTCAAGCTCAGCTCTTTGTGCTCGCGCACCAATGTCACCGCGATGGGCTTGCCTGTCCGGCGTTGTGTCCGCACGCAAGACACCACGTCATGGGTACTCGCTACCGGCCGGTCGTTGACCGCCGTTAGCACATCTCCGGCTCTCAAACCGGCCTTCTCTCCTGCCGACCCTTTTTCGACCGACCGCACCAGGACGCCGCGTTTGACGCCGAAGTATTCCGCCAGTTGCGAATCCAGTGGCTCGCATTCTATACCCAGTGCGGAGCTCTTCCATACCACCATTGGGCTCGGAATATCTGGCACCATGAAACGAACTTGCGGGATTTGGATGTCGAGGTTTGCTGGAAACGCTTCGTGCGCGGGCGATTCAGCCACTACCGCCGTGGTGGTTTGCATCTTTCCATCGCGCCAGAATTGAATTTTCACTTTTCTGCCTTTGGGCGTCTCGGAAACCAGCCGTCCGAGCTGCTGAGCGCCTAAAATGTTCTCGCCGTTATAGGTCAGCAGCACATCGCCAGGCTTCAGACCGGCCCTCTCCGCGGGGCTCTGGGGCTCTACCTTCACTACCTCAACCCCGCGCTCCTCTTCTAAATGCAGTGCTCTCGCACGATCTGCGTCGATATCGGCCAGCCCCACGCCCAAATAAGGGCCGGAGCGCCATTGCGCCGCCAAGCGCAGATTATTTTCCAGGTTCGACAGGTCGGCTTGCACCTGCGCCAGATCCGGTTGAGACCACAATGAATGAGATTGAGCTGCCGCCGGAGCCGCCGTCAAAATGGTCGCGGTGGCCAAAGCCGTTATCGAAGTCAAAAAACGCATACGCAATCCTCACGGCGCTTATTTGCCGGCCAAGCATCGCCCACCGGCAAACGCCTCGAAGCTATTGACGAGAGAAGCTCAAAGTAGATTGGCCCGAGCGCTGCTTTTTTTGGGCCCGGCTCAATAGCGGCCGAAGGAATCGCCACGTTCAACCGGCAGCCTAATACACCGTGATCCGCGAGTCCACTTGCTGCAGCAGTTCAACGCACCGCATGCGGACATAATCGTCCGGTTGTCCGGAACGCATCACCGTTTCCAGCGCGTCCGCGATGTCGGGACTGATTTTCACGGTTTCCCGAGCCGGCGCCAGCACGTCAATCGCTTTAGATCGCACGCCTGCATTCTCATCGTGCTGCAGCACGTACACAAGTCCCTCTTGGGTCGCCTCATCGTCGCGGAAACGCCGCAGTCCTTCCACAGCCTCCAGCCGCACGGCCGCATTCGCATCGTGCTCCGCGCTATTCAGTAATGCGTCCCTTACGTCGCGCCCAGCTTGACCGTTCAACATCTGAACGGAGTCTGCCCGTATTCCCGGGTCGTTCGCATCCTTCGTGGCGGCAACCAACCATGCCCGTATTTCATCGTTATCGGCCGGTCCCGTGATCGCCCGCGGCTGGTCGAAAGTAATCCGAACGCGATTATCCTCTCCCGGCTCGATGTCGCGGATCTGCGCTGTCGCCGGATCGGCAACCCCCATGTTGTCTGTTGTAACCGCCAGATCGCCGCCCGGCAGCCCGTTGCGGTCGATGAACCGCGCCGCGCTAAAACCGACAAACACCAAAAAGGACGCCGCTGCCAAGCGCATCGACCACTGTGGGGATGAGAAGCCAAGCACCTCCGCCCAACGCCACCAGTGCGGCCGCGATGAATGTCTCATCTTTGGGGACCTCAGCGCGCTGTTGAGTTCTCGCCGGCACTCTGCCAGCAGCTCGAGCGGCACGTCGCTGGGCTCTGCCTTTAGCGCGCTGTGCCACGCCTTCTCGTTTGCTAATGCACGCTCGCAAAGAGCACACTCACTCACGTGCTGTTCCAGCGCTTCCTCTTCGGCAAAATCGAGCTCGCCGTACAAGTACAGCGAGAGCTTTGTCTGCGCATCGTGGCACGTCATACAAAGTCTCCCAAAGCCGCTCGCATCTTCTGCGTCGCTCGGAATAGGCAATTTTTAGCGGCTTCTTCAGTGACGCCAAGCGCCTCGCCGATGGACCGCAACCGCATGCCTTCAAAATGCCGCATCTCGAACACCAACCGTTCCCGTGCCGTAAGCCTGCCCAAAATCTCCTGGACGCGCGAATTCACTTCAGTGCTCATCAACTGCCGCTGCGGATCGACGTCCGCCCGAGTCTCCGCCACGAATTGAAACCGATCCACGTCGCCGGCTGCAGTCGCCACGGCAGAAGCTTCTTCCTTGCGCACCTTCCGTTTTCGGATCTGATCCAGGCAGAGATTGGCAACAATCCGGTATAGCCAGGTACTGAAGCTACAATCGAAACGAAATTTCGGCAGGTTCCGATAAACCCGAAGAAAAGCCTCCTGATATATGTCCCGGGCGTCCTCGGGTGAACGCAACAGGTTAAGCGCCATGCGTAGCACCTGCTGATCGTAGGTCCTTACCAACTGCTCAAAGGCTTCATCATCACCGCCTTGGGCCGCGCGGATGAGAGCCTCTTCGCTTGACCGCTCCGTCGTGCCCCGCACGCCTACATTCTCGATGAGCCCAGCCCGAGTATGCACCGTAATGATAGACGGACGAAACCGGATTTTGTCACGACACGCGCTCCCGCCGGGTAGTCTCCCGCAAGCCAGTCTGGGGAATGCCTTTCAGCTAGCTAACTCCAGCTCAATCATATGCTTTGCGGCATCGAGATTCGAAATTCGGAAGCTCCTCACTTGCCCTGCCTGCGCCGTCTCCTTCGCCTGCCCGCCACCGCCGCCCTGCTTCCATTTCGCGGCCAGCATCGCGCCGAGCGACGATACATCTGCGCTTCGCGCCTGCTCAACCGGCGCGGAGGAATTCGCGGCCGGCTTCAACCGGCAGGTCACAATCACCCCTTCTCCCAGCTCGACTTTCGCTTTGTCGCCCTGCACTTCCACCAGCCGCCCGCTCACGGTATCTCCCGGCCGATGCTCGGAAATGTAATGATCCAGCGTGGTCGGCTCCAGTTGCTTCATCCCTAGACGCAATCTTTTTCGGTCCTGGTCCACCTCCAGCACCACCACGCGTACGCTCTGCCCCTTGCTCAGGCGCTCTCTCGGATGATCCAGCCGCTTCTCGTTGGTGATGTCGGAAATGTGCACCATGCCTTCAATGCCGTCGACCAACTCCACAAACGCGCCGAACTGGGTCAGGTTTGTCACGGGGCCTTCAGCAACCGTTCCAACCGGGAAGCGCTGCACAACCGTTTCCCAGGGGTCGCCCAGCGCCTGCTTGTAACCCAAGGCGATTCGCCGCTCTTCCGGGTTGATTTGTAAAACCACCGCTTCGACACGCTCTCCCGTTTTCAGCAGGTCGCCCGGTTTGCGGACGCGCCGGTTCCAGGACAGCTCCGACAAATGGATCAGCCCGTCCACTCCGGGCAGCAGTTCCACGAATGCGCCGAAGTCGGTCAACCGGGAGACCGTTCCGCTCACGCGGTCCCCCACGTGGAACGTCCGGGCCGCGATTGTCCAGGGGTCATCCTGCAACTGCTTCAATCCGAGCGACACCTTCCGGTTGGCCGGATCGATTTTCAGGATCTTTACTTCGAGCTCGTCGCCCGGTTTCACCACATCGCTCGCCTTCGCAATGCGGGCATACGACATGTCCGCCACATGGAGCAGCCCGTCCGTACCGCCCACATCCACAAATGCACCGAAGTCCATGACCGAGCGCACGCGGCCGCGGATCACCGCGCCTTCGTGAAGCTCCGCAAAGGCCTCCTGCCGCCGGCGCGCCTGTTCCTCTTCGAGCACCACTCGCCGGTCCACCACCACGTCTTCCTTCTCGACGTCCAGCTTCGTGATGCGGCATTGGATCTCTTGGCCCACCAGGCCCGGCATCTCGGCCATTTCGCGTACGCCGCTGCGCGAGGCCGGCATAAACGCCCGCACCCCGACGTCTACGCGAAAACCGCCCTTGACCTGCTCCGCCACATTCCCCGCGATCGTGCGTTTCTCGGCAAAAGCGGCTTGAAGACCACTCCAATCCTTGGGCCGCGACACCTTGACCGTCGAGAGCTCGTAATAACCCTCTTCGTTCCTCGGCCCAACGGACACCACGATCGAGTCGCCTGCCTTAGGCTCGGCTTTCTCAATCGCTTGCCATTTCGCCAGGGCCAAAGAGCCTTCTATCTTCCGCCCGATATCGATCAAAATGCTCTCTGGCTGGACCGATACGACAGTTCCGGTAACAGTTTCGCTGCCGCGTTCGTCAGCATGTTGTTGCTCGAAGCTCGACAGGATTTCGGCGAAGGTGGCATCCTCCCGCGAAACGGTGTCATCCGCGGGCACAAGGGGTTGAAGGTTCACGTTACTCATGACTACTGAGGGGTTGCCCTTATTCTGTCATAGAGTGCTTAAAATGGCCGCCGCAGACAACTCACAGACGGTACCCCGTGCCCGGCACGGGAGCTTCTTCCAGGCTCAGGATTTCGCCTGGCTGCTTTTCATTACTGTTCTGGTGGCGACCACTCCTGAGACTAATTACGACGCCACCATCCTGCTCATCCTCATCGGCGCTTTCCAGATCATAGAGCCGCGCCTCAAACTATTTTCATCGCGGCGCGGACAAATCATCTCCATCATCCTGAAACTCATCTTGAGCTACTTACTCGTCGGTTACACCCACGGAATCGACACTTATTACTATGCAATTTTTCTCATTCCCGTGGTCTCTACTGCGACTACTTTCGAGCTTCCGGCCGTTATCCTGGTTACTGCCATCTCTGCCGCCGCCTACTTTTCCTTTCTGTTGCCCATCTTCATCGATTGGAATCAGCTCCCGCCTGGACTGCTCAGCGTCATGTGCCTGCGGGCATCCTTCTATGCCATCATCGGTTTTCTCGTCTTTCAGCAGGCCAAGGCCAAACGCGAACAGATGAAGCACACCGAAGAAGCCGCCGAGCGTCTCGCGGAATCGAATCGGACCCTGCGCCTGACCCAAGCCTCCTTGCGCCGCACCGAGCGTCTGGCCGCTCTCGGCCAGCTCACGGCCGGTCTCGCTCACGAGCTTCGCAATCCGCTAGGAACCATTAAAGCCTCGGCCGAAATGCTCACTAAAGATTCCACGAGGCAGCGCCCTGAAGTCATGTCCGAAATGGCTGGCTACATTGGCAGCGAGGTCGATCGAATGAACGGGCTGATCTCGAGTTTTCTCGATTTCGCGCGTCCCCTGCAAATCCGTCCGGCTAAAGCAGCGCTACGGAGCGTCGTCGACGATGTCATCCGGCAGCAGGCGGATCTGGCGCGGAGCCGCAACGTGGAAGTGCTGGCGCATTTATCGGATGATGCGCTTGAATTCACGTTCGATCCCGATATGCTCAAGCTGGCAATTTCCAACCTGGTGCAGAATGCGATTCAGGCGAGCTCCTCGGGCCAAACTGTGGAAATTCGCGCACAGGCAGCCGGCCAGGAAATCATGATATTCGTTGCCGATCACGGGAAGGGAATCGAGCCGCAGCATCTCGAAAACATCTTCAATCCATTCTTCACTACCAAGCCCCAGGGCGTCGGCCTCGGCCTGGCGATTGTCTCTAAAATCGTCGATGAGCATCAGGGCCGCATTAACGTGTTCAGCGAGCTTGGCGTTGGTACTACATTTGAGATTGCGCTGCCCATAGCGGAGCGTTCTTAAGCGGAGCGTTCTTGGAATGAGGCAGCGCTCCTGAATATGTCCGCCGCACGCATTCTCCTGGTCGAAGACGAAGAAAAGCTCCGCCGCGTCATCCAGATTCAACTGGAATCGGCCGGTTTCGAAGTAGATGGCGCGCCTACCGCCGAGCAGGCTCTCCCGCTCGCGACCCTAGCCGACCTCGTCATTACAGATCTGCGCTTGCCCGGCATGAATGGCGTCGAGCTCATGCAGCAACTGCAGGCGCGCGGCATACCCGCCGCTGTGATTGTGATCACGGCCCACGGCTCAGTTGAAACCGCCGTCGAAGCCATGAAGCTGGGTGCGGCAGACTTTCTTCAGAAGCCGTTTTCGCTAGACCATCTGACCACTATCGTCCAAAAGGTTATGGCGGTGCAGATGCTTCGCGACGAAAATCGCCGGATGCGCGAAGAGCTCGACCAGCGCTATCAATTCGACAACATCATTGGCCGAAGCGCCGCCATGCGCGAAATCTTTCATACCGTGGAGCGTGTTGCGCCAACGCGCGCCACCGTTCTTCTCGCTGGACAGAGCGGGGTGGGCAAAGACATGATTGCCCGCGCCATTCATCAGCACTCGCCGCGCAAGAATCATCCCTTCATTAAAATCAACTGCACGGCGCTTCCCGAAAACCTGATGGAAAGCGAACTGTTCGGGTACGACAAGGGCGCCTTCACGGGGGCAAATTCGAGCAAGCCCGGCAAGTTCGAGCAGGCCGATCAGGGCACCGTATTCCTCGACGAGATCGGCGATGTACCCGGCAACGTCCAGGTAAAACTGCTGCGCATTCTGCAAGAACGCCAATTTGAGCGGCTCGGTTCCAATCTCACGCGCAGCGTCGATGTGCGCGTGATCGCCGCAACCAACGTGGACCTGCGCGCCGCGCTTGAACAGGGCCGCTTTCGCGAGGACCTGTATTATCGCCTCAATGTCGTGCCCATCAACATTCCGCCGCTGCGGGAACGCACGGAAGACATTCCGTTTCTCGCCCGCCACTTCGTCCATAAGCTAGCTGGGGAACTCGGCTCAATGGCCAAAGACATAAGCGCCGCGGCAATCGATCGTTTACTCACTCATGCTTGGCCTGGCAACGTTCGTGAGCTCGAGAACACCCTGGAGCGGAGCCTGGTTCTCGCGCCGGGCGAAATCCTGCAGCCATCCGACCTGCGAATCGAAGCTCCGCGAACCGCTAATGCTGTTGCATCCCAACAAACGCCTCTGCTTCCCGAAGGCGAAACTCTGGAGCATTGGGAACAGATGATGATTCGTGAAGCTTTACGCCGGGCCAATGGCAACAAGAGCCAAGCCGCGCGAATGCTTGGCCTCACACGCAATGCACTTCGCTACCGACTATCGCAAATGGGTCTCGAAAGCGGCCCTGAAGACGGCGAAACGGCGCCGGCTGTCAACTGATGCGCGTTACAAGCGGACGATCTTATCGGAAGTGAACTTTTTCAAAGCGTTTCGCGTGTCGACGATCAACTTACTCCGCTGGATGACCTTCCCATAGTCGATGCCGCTATGATCGGTCACAATGACAACGCAATCCGCTGCCGACACGTTTGCGAACGTTTCCTGCGCCTCGAGCGTTGCGCCGTCGCTATTGATACGACTTACATGCGGATCCGAGTAAGTGACGCGAGCGCCGCGCCGCTGTAACAGCAATATGATATCGAGCGCGGGCGATTCCCGGACGTCATCGATATCCCGCTTATACGCCACCCCGAGCACGTGAATGTGCGACCCACGCACGGGCTTGGATGCATCGTTCAGCGCGTTTTGAATTTTCTCGACAACGAATTCCGGCATGCGCCCGTTGATATAGCCGGCCAGCTCGATGAATCGCGCCTCTATGCCGGATTCTTTGCTCTTCCAGGACAAGTAGAACGGATCGATCGGGATGCAGTGGCCGCCTAGACCAGGGCCGGGATAGAAAGGCATGAACCCGAACGGCTTAGTGGCGGCCGCATCGATCACTTCCCATACATTGATATTCATGCGGTCGCACATGAGCGCCAGCTCGTTCACCAATCCGATATTGATCATCCGAAAAGTGTTCTCGAGTAGCTTCACCATCTCGGCAACCCGGGTTGAACTGACGGGCACTACGTTTTCTAGGGCTTGTTCATAAAACAGCGCACCCATTTCCGTGCAGACCGGCGTGATTCCGCCAACCACCTTAGGGATGTTGCGGGTATGGAACTTAGGATTCCCTGGATCGACGCGCTCCGGTGAAAAGCAGAGAAAGAAATCCTGCCCGACTTTCAGGCCGCGGGCTTGGAGCATCGGCAGAACGAGCTCATCCGTGGTGCCGGGATATGTTGTCGATTCCAACATCACCAGCAAACCCGGATGTAAGTGCTCCGCAATCGCGTCCCGCGCCGCCACGACATAACTCATATCGGGATCTTTCGTCTTGCGCAGCGGCGTAGGAACACAGATATCAATCGTGTCCAGGTCGCGGATCACCGAATAATCGGTTGTGGCGCGCAACTTGCCGCTCTCGACCAGCGGTCTAAAAACGTCGTCCTTTACATCCTTTATGTAGGAATGCCCGCGGTTGAATTGATCTACCTTACTCTGCTGTACGTCGATGCCGGTTACTTCGAATCCGGCATGCGCGAACTCGACTGCCAACGGCAGTCCAACATATCCGAGGCCCAACACGCCAACTCGCGCGGTCCTCTTCGTAATACGCTCTCTCAGATCCGCGGCAGCAGATGGCTGCTCGGTCGTGCGCTCAATTTGCTCAGAGATCAAGGAAGAATCTGCCCTCGCCTATAATTTCCGCCGGTCCCGTCAAATATACGCTGTCATCCCAGCGCAGCACCATACTCCCGGCGGGCGTACGTATCTCAACCGGGCTCTCGGCTATACCCCTGAGAATAGCAGCGCACGCGGCTCCAGTGGACCCCGTTCCCGAGCTCCTGGTCTCTCCCGCGCCGCGCTCAAAAAAAACTCCGTCGATCGTATGCCGGTCTACAACTCGCACGAACGAAACATTAGTGCGATTCGGGAACCGATGATCTCGCTCGCACTGCTGGGCTGCATCGCGCCAATCCTCCGGCAGCACGTCAACAAAGATCGCGCACTGGGGATTGCCGACGTTCAACACCGTCGCATCGAAATCGCGGCCTGCAAGCTGGATCACGGTGCGCAGCTTCTCTGTGTACGGAACGCCCATATTCATCTCAAACAGGAACTGGTTTCCACTTTGCGAAATCAGATGCAGTTGCCTTTTGCCAGCCGCGGTAGCGATCACGATTTCGGGCGCCGACACTGCGCCCTTCGCAATGCCAAATGCCGCGGCGCAGCGTGTGCCGTTGCCCGAGATCTCCGGCTCGCTTCCATCGGAATTGAACAAGCGCGTCCGAAGCCCGCCATTTTCGCGCGAGACAAGCATCCATCCATCCGCCCCTATGCCGGTTGTGCGGGCGCAGATCCGTTGCGCCACATCCGGCAGCTCGGCGCTGGGCGCTTCCTCTTCCCACGTCAGCAGAAAATCGTTTTCAGCGCCGTGCAGCTTCATAAACGGGATTTCCATCATTTCTCCGCTCCCGCGTCTGTTCGCTCGTAGATCTCAAGCGCTGGCGCACCCTGTACCTGAATCTTTTCCCTCACGCTGTAGCTAGATCGTCCCCTCGCGTCGAGTGCTTTCGCCACCGGATCGCCCTCCTGCGCGACCGCCCAAAGCGCCTGATGCAGCAAATCGGGCCGGATCGTGTTCGCCCACCACCCTGCGTCGTTTGTCAGGTAAATAGCCTCCCGCAGCGGAATTCCAGCGCGGCAAAAAATACCCGCTACGTCGCCACTCCCAGATGCAGTTAAAATTCCTTGCCCTTCTTGATAATGGCGGCCCATGAAATCTGCCCCCGCTTTCGTCCAGGCACGCCGCGAAATGGAGTTCACCTGCGATTCCTTCCAGCAGATCCAATTTTCCTTCGATGGACGGATCAACCAGGGCGCAACGGAGATCAGCGGAAGCGCGAAGGCGAGTTTACGCCATCGCTGTGGCAGAACCAACACGATCGCACCCACCGCGAATGCCGACAGAACGACCAGCGCGATCCCGTACCGGCTGTTGTAGTAGGTATACGGCCACAGCGGCGGCACAAAAATGGGCGTGCTCGACGAGTGCACGCTCCAGATATAGAACACCGGCGTCAGCATTAGGAACAGAACCGGCGCAAATACTTTCTTTATGGCCGCGCAAACCACGCCCGTAGCGCCCAAAAGAATAAGAGTCGCCCCCGTGCATAGTTCGCCGGCGCTCAAGTAATACAAGGTTGCCAGCTTCCAATCGTGATATCCGGGATATGAGTGCGAGCCTTGAATAGCTTTTGCCGAGTAGGGTCCGTTGAAAAAATCCAGGGCATTCCCGGTCTCCCACCAGTTATGCGCAATCCAATAGAGTGGCGCCAGGCTCACAAGAGCCCCGAACAAAACCAACACGACCCAACGCCGCTTTGCCGCAAACACGGCATACCAGATCGCCGCAAACGGAATGAGAAACCATCCGTCATACCGGGTCAGGCTCATCCACCAGGACGCCAGAATTCCAAGAGCTATAAACAAAGGCCTCTGTGTCGCGCGGAAACGCAGCAAGGCGAATAACAGCATGGCTAAACCCGCGAGGAAGACCACCTCGGTCATCGGAATCGAGCCGAGATATAAGACATTCGGATTTAGAACGAAGCACAACGCGACAACAGCCGCCGCGGCCGCACTGCCATACGCATCCCGTGCCGCCAAGTAGAAGAACGTTCCCGCGATGATAAGGCACGCGGCAACCGGAATTGTGCCCGCCAGCCCGGTGCGCCACAGCCAATCGTTGCCCACAAAAGGCAAGCAGATGACATGCAGCACAGGCAGCCACACGTTGCCTAATTGGTCATATCCGGGCGTGCGCGAATCGACAATCGTGCGGCTGATGTTCAGATGCGATTGCGCGTCGCCATAATAAAGGATGTAACCGTTCCGGAAGAACCACCATCCCGCAACCGCCGCGACCACGCATAGCATCGCACCTGCGCCTAGCGCCTCGGCAGTTCGCCGGCGCCGCTTAGAAGCTAGTGAATCGGCGGAATTCGGCAAAGCGCTGGTCGATTTCTTCGCGCGTAAGAGTTCGAAACCGTTCCACACCGAACTCCTCACAGCAAAAACTGCCCATCACAGAACCGTAGATCACGGCCCGGTGGAGTTCGTGCACATCGAAGTGGCCGTTGCGGAGATCGAATCCGCGCTCCGCCAAATATCCAACGAACCCTCCCGCAAAGCAATCTCCCGCGCCCGTTGGATCGAACACGTCTTCAAGCAAATATCCGGGAACCATGAACAGAGAATCGCGGCGGAACAACATGGCGCCGTATTCTCCGCGCTTGATGACCAGGGTGTTCGGGCCCATGTCCAAAATCTTCTGCGCCGCGCGCCGCAGATTGTGCTCGTCCGAAAGCATGCGCGCTTCCGCATCGTTGATCAGCAGGAAATCCCATTCGCGAATCGCGGACAGCAAATCCTTGCGGTAATCCCTGATCCAATAGTTCATCGTGTCGCCGCCAACGAAACGAACCTGTTTCATCTGCTGCTGCACCCCGCGCTGCAGATCTGGCTGTATATTTCCCAGGAATAAATACGGCTGGCCGAGATAGGACGGCGGCAGTTTCGGCTGAAAATTGGCAAAAACGTTGAGATCGGTCTGCAACGTTTGGCGGTCATTCATATCGGCCGGATACACGCCCGACCAAAAGAATGTTTTCCCTGGAACCTGCTCCAAACCCTCCAGGTCGACGCCCTTTTCCGCCAGCCACGCGCGATCTTCCGGCGCGAAATCATCGCCCACCACTCCCACGATTCCAGTTCTCGCGAAGTAACTCGCGCTGAGGGCGATATAAGTGCAGGCTCCGCCCAGCGTGCGCTCCCGCTTACCATGTGGGGTCTCGATCGCATCGTATGCGACAGACCCAATCACGACCAATGACATCGTTTGCATTGTAGCGGGCGGCCTTTTCCGACCACCGTAGAGGCAACGCGGTGCCGCTAGAATGTGTGTTGAGATTCCTGATTCTGAGCGATGTCCATGCGAACTGGTACGCTTTGCAGGCTGTGCTTGCCGATTCCGACAAGCAGTTCGATCAGATTATCTGCTGTGGCGACCTGGTCGGATACAATCCGCATCCTGCAAAGATCATCGAATGGACACAAACCAACTGTGGCGCCGTCATTCGCGGTAATCACGACAAAGTAGTCGCCGGCATCGACGATCTTGAATGGTTCAATGAAGTCGCGCAGGCGGCCGCGCGCTGGACCACGGCCAACCTCGGCCCGGAGGAACTTCAGTATCTGCGTGAATTGCCGAAAGGCCCGTTACAGATCGAAGAGTTTGCCATCTGCCATGGCGCTCCGCAGGATGAAGATGAGTACATTACCAATGCTCGCGAAGCTGTCGCCTGCTTCGCTCATCTGCAACTGCCACTCGCCTTCTTTGGCCACACGCATCTGCAGGGCGGCTTCTTTTCAAAACACGGCCGTATAGGCGCTATTCCACAAGTACCCCGCGGGGAGCGTGAAGCGGCCATTGCGCTTGAGCCGGATATCTTCTACATGATCAATCCCGGCGCTGTCGGCCAACCGCGCGATGGCGACCCGCGCGCCGCCTACGCCATCTTCGATTCAGACCAGCGCCTGATCACATTGCGCCGAACCCCATATAAGATTCAAAAAACAGCGGAGGACATCCACGAGGCTGGCTTGCCCGAAGTGCTTGCGTTCCGGCTGTTTCAAGGATTCTAGCCACGCAGGGTTTTGGTTTTAAACGAGCCGGGGTTTTAGAAGAGAAGAGATAGAATGACGCTGACTGTATGAGATTCCTGCTTGCTGCTCTCGCGATTTTACTTGTCCCGAATATTTATGCCGCTGATTTCACGGGCCACTGGCTCTCTGTCCGCAAGACCGCCGATGGACAAACGCAAGAGACTTCGCTCTGGTTGAAAGCCGATGGAGACCTGTTGACCGGCTATTTGACTGGGCGCGACGAGAGCGAACCCATTTCGGAGGGCAAGATCACCGGCAACGAAATCTCGTTCGTAATCGTCCGCGACGAATTCGGCAACGAACGTAGGATTCTCTATCACGGCGCCGTAACAGACAGCACGCTTCATCTGCAGCAGACCCATCCGGATGGCTGGCAAAGTGAGAACACCTACAAGCACATCTCTAGCGAAACGCCTCCGCCGCTTCCTCCGGCGCGCGCCAAGATCACGCTGCCGCCGGCCGCAACCGTGCCCTACAACGGTCTTGCGAAGACGCCGCCCATGGGCTGGAACAGTTGGAATAAGTTCGCGAATCGCGTCTCGGACGCGATCGTCCGTCAAATCGCCGACGCCATGGTTCGTAATGGCATGAAGGACGCCGGCTACATCTATGTCAACATCGACGACACATGGGAGGCCGGCCGTGACGCGCAAGGCAACATTCAGACCAACTCGAAATTTCCCGACATGAAAGCGCTTGCCGACTATGTGCACAGCAAGGGCATGAAACTTGGCATTTACTCTTCGCCGGGGCCGAAAACCTGCGCCGGTTACGAAGGAAGTTTTCAGCATGAAGAGCAAGATGCGAAAACCTATGCGGCGTGGGGCATCGATTATTTGAAATACGACTGGTGCAGCGCGAGCACCGTTTACGATTACCATTCGATGCCTGCCGTCTACGCCAAAATGGGTCAGGCGCTGCTCTCTTCCGGCCGGCCCATCGTCTATAGCCTTTGCCAGTATGGCGTGCTGAATGGCCCTCGCTGGGGAGCCAGCGTGGGCGGCAATCTCTGGCGCACCACCGGGGACATCAGTGACAACTGGCGCTCGATGTCGCACATCGGCTTCGATCTTCAACTAGATCTCGCCCAATATGCGGGCCCGGGGCATTGGAACGATCCCGACATGCTCGAGATCGGCAACGGCGGAATGACCGATACCGAATACCGCACGCACATGAGCCTGTGGAGCCTGCTCGCCGCGCCTCTGCTCGCGGGAAACGATCTGCGCGACGTCTCGCCCGCCATTCTCGAGATCCTGACGAACAAAGAGGTCATCGCGGTCGATCAAGATCCTCTCGGCAAGCAGGCGAAGCGCGTTGCGAAAGATGGCGATCTCGAAGTTTGGGCCCGGCCGCTTGCAGGCGGCGCTTACGCGGTAGGGCTCTTCAATCGCGGCGCCTCGAGCGCGAAAGTGACCGCGCGCTGGAGCGACATCGGAATCAGCGGGAATGCGCGGGTGCGCGATCTGTGGGCACACGCGGACCGCGGGCAGGCAACCGGCAAATTCTCCTCAGAGGTTCCCTCGCACGGCGTCGTAATGATCAGAGTGGAGCCGGAGAGCGCGCATTAATCAGATGCCCTTCGTCAGGCGGCGTTTTCGGTAGCGCCATTCGCTTCCGCCCACTCGGCGAAGAGATCGGGCTCGATTTCAAGGGCCCGGAGTTCGACTTCTTCGAGTGAAAATTCGAAGCCATTTTCGTCGGGCTCCCATTTAGATCGCGCACAACGGGCGTCAAACACCCTGTGCGCTCAACTACAGGTTGGCGCTGATAAGCGAGGAGGATTTTCGCTTCGATGAGATGCTTACGGACACCAGTATCGGGCGTTAGCGCTCAGCCGCGGCCTCGCATCATTCGAACGTGCACTCGTAGAGCGCGATATTGATGCGATCTCCGTTGAATCGCACGCCTTCTCTTTCAAGAAGTAACCGCTGATGTATTGCTCCGTCAACCGAAGTTTTCAACACCCCGCCTGCGCCAACCACGCGCTGCCACGGTACGTGACTACCATACCTGCGCAGGAACTGGGCCACTTGTCGATGATGGCGAGGGTAGCCAGCCGCGGCGGCGACCCGTCCGTAAGACGCCACCTTGCCCTCCGGAATTGAAAGAATCGCTTGCATAATGGCTCGTTCGGCGCGCGTCATATAGGCAGCTCCTCCATTTTTCAGCACAGAGACGCCGGAAACATCTCTTTCCCGCTTTATGCATGGACGATATTAAGCAGCAAAGCTGAATATGGTTCTCACCAGCGCCGCTTCCAGCCGCGCCACCAATCCGTATTCCCGAAACCGAGCGCGTTCCACGACGCATCCATCGCGCTCGCATCGCCGGCGAGAATCTTTGCGCGCGTGACATCCGGCGGTAGTTTCACCAATCTGGAAAAACGATCGAACACTTCGGCGCGCTCCCCGTCACGCGTTCTCCCGAGGAGATGCCATAGCGTCAGCGCATCGCGCGGACGGGCGTCAGCCAGCACGCCGGCCAAAGCTGCCGCATCGCCGTCACCATCGAATTGCGCCAGCTTCGCTTGGAACTCAGGCGTCGCATCTGTAAAGTGCGGCGTGCCGGGCCCACGCCCCGGCTTGGTTGCGCATGCCGCGCCGGCCGGAACGAATGATTCCTGCTCTCGCCATTGAAACGCCACCCAACCCATTTCGACAGTCAGCAACCCTGTCCCATCGGACGCCACATCAAGTGTGTACGCGCAGCCCAAATCCACCGTAGTTGCGCCGGGCGTGTCTACCACGAACTCGCGCGGAGGCGCCCAGATGAACGCGTGCATGGTGCCGCGCTGCAATGCGAGCCGCTGTTGGTCTCGCGTGCTCTCGACCACGCGCAGCCGCGATTCAGGCTCCAGCTCCACCTCGCCTACGAATTCCGATTGCAGGCGTGCGGCTGAACCTTTTCCCGTCGCAATCAACTCTCCTTCGCGCACGCTTTGAGACGACGCGCCGTTCCAGGAAACTCTCCACGTCGACACTGCAGGAGTTCTTGCAATCCACACTCGCCACCCCGTCGAGACCGCAACAATTGCCGCCGCGGCAACGGCCGCCCACACTAGCCACCTCGGCCGACGAGCCTGCTTCACTCGCGCAACGGGCGCAAGATCGAACGGCTTCGGCTCGTATCGCAGCGGCCGCAATACTCGTTCCAGCCGTGCGGTTTCGGCGTCGGGTTGGCCTTCGCCATTCCACAGATACTCGTCACTCATCGTCCAATGTTCCTCTCAACGCCCGGCGCAGTTGCTTCATCCCGCGGCATAAATTCACGCGCACGGATTCGGGCGTCAGGCCGGTTCGCGCCGCAATCTCGGGTCCGGTCATTCCCTCCAGCAAACGCAAAATCAGAGTTTCGCGATAGGCCGCCGGTAGCGCTTGTATCGCGTCCAGCACCTCGAACGCTTCCTCGTCCGGCCGCGCAGCCCCCGCGCGATCCTGCAAATCGTCAACAGGCTTGCGTTTGCGATACGAGTCCGCTGCCGAGCGCCGCGCAACAGCTGCCAGCCACCCGCCAAAAGCGCGCGGTTCGCGCAAGGAATGCAGTTGTTCGAGCGCTCGCACAAACACGTCCTGCACCAGATCCTCCGCATCTCCGTAAGCGACATGCGCCAGCAGAATGCCGTGCACCATGCGCGCATACTGCTCGTACAACGCCCCGAAGGCCGCGCGGTCTCCGCCTTGAGCGGCACGGACCAACGCGGCTTCTTCGGAACGCAACTCGGTAACCGGGAATGCGGCCACGCTTTGAGCCTACTCTCTGTTCATCGCAACCGGCATATCGAGTGCCGCCGCTAGATCCTCTTGTGTCGGTGCATGGCCTAGCCTGCTGATCCCCGCCCAATTCACCGTCCCGCCGTCCACTTTCACCATCGCGCTCTGCTGCCCCATTCGCGGGTTCGTCATCGTAAAGGCCAGCACCCATCTACCCTCGCTCGGCCACTGCTTCGCAACTGCATAAGTACTTTGCCCCGTAAGCGGCATCAGGTTCAGCGCCACGCTTTCGCGCTTGCCATTCACGAACCCCTCCGCAGTTCCCGTCACCTTCGTCTTCTCCGGTTCCGCGCACGAAAATCCGCGCACCACCAGCACCGCATTCTTTGCCTGCGCCTCCGGATTCGCGGATGGTTTGCCGATCTGAAGTACGAACCCGCCCGCCACCAACGACGCTGCCGCAGCCAGGCCCATTGTCCACATCAATAGCTTCGATCTAATGTGCATCTCCATATCTCCTTTGCGAACTTCATGCTCAACGCTGTGTGAAGTTCTGCGGGAAAGACGGAAGCTGCCCGGCAAAGTGTTAACAACCCTCCTGCCCGGTGCAATGCGCTCATGGCTGGTGCATTTCAACCATGCGCGCGGCGGCCGGAAAAACAAGAACCGGTTCCGAATCAGCAAGTTAGAGGTTTGGAAGGCGGCGTGTATTGTAGTTGAGCGGCACTTATGTTCCGCTCTTTACTAACGGTGGTCCTGGCGATCGCGGTCGCGATGTTCGGCGTCGAACCGCTACCGGCACAGTATCCCGCACCCGGCGCTTATCCCGGCCAACAGTATCCCGATTCGCAAGCTCCTCAATATCCGCAGCAGTACCCACAAGCTCAGGCACAGTATCCGCCTGCTCCGCAATCCTATCCGGGTAATCCGCAAGGCCAGCAATACCCGCAAGCGCAGTATCCGCCGTCGGGTCCGGGCGGGCAAGACCAAGGCACCGATCAGCAGCATGGCGTCGCGCGGCTCAGCATTGTCCAGGGCGATGTGAACGTAAAGCTGGGCAGCAATGGCGAATTGGTTTCGGCGGCTGTGAACGCCCCCTTGGTGGCGCAGGATCATGTGCAGACTTCGCCCGGCTCGCGAGCGGAAGTGGAATTCGATTCCGCGAACCTGTTGCGCCTGGCTCCCAATACCGACATTGGCTTTGCCGATCTCGAATATCACCGCTATCAGGTCCAGTTAGGGCAGGGAACTGTCATCTATCGCGTCCTGCGCGATTCCGATGCGCAGGCGGAAATCGATACCCCGAGCATCGCGGTCCATCCGCTGCAGCAGGGCGAATACCGCATCTCTGTGCTCGAGGATGGCACGACCCAGATCACCGTGCGAGCAGGCCAGGCCGAGATCCTGAGCCCACGCGGATCGCAGCGCCTCGATGCCGGGCACACCACTTTAGTGCGCGGTAACCCGTCGGATCCCGAGTTTCAGACTTCTTACGAAATTGCCCGCGATCAGTTTGACGATTGGAGTGATGGCCGCGACCGCGACTTACTCGCATCCAAGAGTTATAACTACGTGAATCGCGACGTGTACGGCGCGGACGACTTGGATGCCTACGGCAACTGGGTGCCCTCGCAGTATGGCCAGGTGTGGGCGCCGCAGCCGCCTGTGCCCGATTGGTCTCCTTACAGCTACGGCCAGTGGTCTTATGTAGACGACTATTACGGTTGGAGCTGGGTCGATAACGCGCCATGGGGTTGGGCGCCGTATCATTACGGCCGCTGGTTCTACAACGGCGGTTACGGTTGGTGCTGGTGGCCGGGCGCGCGCTTCGGCGTGTCGCTGTGGAGCCCTGCGCTGGTCGGGTTCTTCGGCTTTGGCGCTGGACTCGGCTGGGTGGCTTTGGCTCCCTTCGAGGCCTTGCATGCCTGGTGGGGGCACGGATTCTACGGACGCGGCGGATTCGGTTTCCGCGATGGCTTCGGCCGAGGCTACGGCTTTGACAGAAACGTGAATGTCGCTTCCATGTATCGCAATGCGGCGATTCGAGGAGGCGCCATGACGGCGGCCTACAACCGGTTCGGCGGGCCCGGGCAAAGATTCAGTCCAGCGACGCGCGCTCAGCTCAGCAATGCCAGCCTGATCCGCGCCGGCGTCCCGGTGTCGCCGACGCGCGGGAGCTTTCAATTTTCAAATCGCCAGGCGATGGCGAATCCGCGCTTGGCCTCGGCCGCCAACCGGCAGTTCTTCCGATCGCCGCAAGGCATGAGCGGAGCGCGTTTCGGTTCCCCGGCGGCGCATGGAGTCGCGCCCAATATGCAACGCTCGGCCGGGATGCGGAACAGCTACGGTGCGCCTTCCGGCTCTTCGAGCGGTTGGCAGCGGTTCGGCGCTCCCGGCAACTCGGGCGCGTTTCGGCAGAGCTTCAGCGGCGCCCAGGAGCAGAGCGGCTGGCACCACTTCGGCCAGCCCCAGGGTTCTGCCTCGGGAGCTTATGGTGCGCGTCCGGGCGCGGCGCAGTCCGGTTTCGGCCGGGCATACGGCTCAGGCAACTATCAGTCTCGTCCGCAGGGCGCGACCGCTCCGGCAGCGCAGCCGCGTGCAGGTTCGTCCGGCTACGGCGGCTATAACGGCGGAAACGGCGGTGGACGTTCGGCATTCACCGCCCCCCGTTATAGTGCTCCGTCCGCACCTCGTTACAGCGCGCCATCGGCGCCACACTACAGCGCACCGCATTACAGCGGGCCCTCATCGCGCGGGAGCGGCGGCGGTTCCTTCCATGGCGGAGGCGAATCGCACGGCGGTGGCGGTGGTGGATCGCATGGGGGCGGCGGCGGGCATTCCTCTTCAGGTGGCCATCACGGCCGCTGAAGGTCATGATCCTTCCCTCAGCCGCTCCGGCTCACCTGACATGAGCTGGAGCGGCCTTTTTTTGGCTAGCTGGCCTCTGCAGTCGTTTTGATAACTTGGCTAGCCAGGCTAAAGAATTCAGGGTTACGGTTTTCGCTGAATCAGTAAGTTACGCATATATCTTTCAAGAAATAGATAATCTACTAGTTTGCCTAGCCAGCCGAAGGGCGACGCATACAAAAGCTCATCGACCATGCGCGTCGTGTGTCCATTTGTCGCCGAGAAGAAGTGATCATGTTCGATCAGCTTGAAAGGCCCGCGTACCTGCGAATCTCGAAAGTGGTGAGGCCTGTCGAACGCCACGATTCGTGACGTCAATCTCAGGCGCATGTGGAAGTGCGTCGCCTCCCAAGTAACTTGCTCGCCCAGCCCAATCAATCCCGTTGTGACTCCGTCGATAGCGATTTCGTTCGTTGCCGCAGTCGAGCGCATATGAAGATCGATGTCGCGGGAGAGATCGAAGCAGACCTCGATCGGAGCGTGAATCAGAGTTTCGAGGCGGATGAGCGGCACGCTGTATTTCCCTGTATGGTGGAATAATACGACGTGACTTATGGAAGCCGATCAGCAACTCAAGCAGCCGTTGACCGACATCGAACGCACGGCGATGATTCGCACGTTCGATGAACTCATTCCGAGTATTCCGATGACGAGCGCGAAAGCAGCAGAGCGCGAGTTGGAGGAACTGCGAGACGCCAGGAGATCTGGCGGACGGCTAACGCCGGCAGACCGGACATGATGCTGGAGTCCACAAAACGAACGCCCATTACCAAGAGTTTGCAGGTTCAGGTATTCCGGCGCGACGGCTGGATGCCGCTGGTGCGGGCGTCCGGTAATCTTTGCTCCAGCGCTGAAGTATTTGCAGGTATTCGCACGCTCGAATGGATCGATCGAGCCGATTGCCTATCACGACAAGAATTGGACGAGGCGCAACGCTCCGCTACTCGATGAACTAGGAGCGGTCATTGACCATGTAGAGGCACACAGTCGGGGTGGCGCAGCCACAATTGATAACTTCGCTACCGCTTGCAATAAATGTAATGCGAAGAAGAGTAATACTCTGCATGCCGACTTCAGTAAGAAGTCGCCACGCCCGGTGGTGAAGGGGAAGTATGGCGAGCCCGAGGATTGGGACGGATTTTCGACGCTCTTCGTAATCTTTGTCGAGAAGTCACTACAGACAGCTACCGTTTCTGAACTGAGTTGGTTGAAACACCTCAAAGTCTGCGGTACGGTACCAAGGTGTGGGGGTGAGTGAGTGGTATAAATATACTTCACTGACAGAAGGTGCTAAACTGCAATTCCGAAGGTCTCGCGTAGGTAGCTACGCAAGAAAGAAGGAATAGGGTTTAGCGTGAGAATCGGTCGCGCGGAGGCGTTAGACTTACTGAGCAAGTGGAGATCGGATCGGGCGCTCCTGCGCTGCGATTTCTCTTTCGCGCGTTTCGCGGCTTCGCTACGCGGACGGATCTTGGGGTTAACCGATAAGGAGTTCCGGCTCGTATCTGACGACACATTTTCAGAACTCGCCGTCCCGTTGTCAGCGGCTCTAGAGTTCGGATATGGAGATCCAAGGGATTTCCCGGAAGACTGTCCCGTCTTTGAAGGGGGCTTGGTAATCTTTTTCCCGTCGGATGCGGGCGAGAACGAATCGCCTGATTTTTTGGCTCTATTGGAACTTAAGTAAGCCGGAGACACACAATTCTCCCTAAACCGGAATTGCGTGCGATAATAGAAAACCCTTGAAAGGCTGAACGCCGCAGTCTTGGCGGGCGGTAGCGTTCGATCCTTTCCGCTGTCCGTAGTGTACCAAGAATCGGCTACCGCGGAAAGGTCGGATGTTTTCGAGCAATCTATATCGCATCATCTGCATGAATCCACTTTCGTTTGACAAGTTCATTCGGGTTGCTGCGAAGATGTCAGAACTTGCGCAATATTCACGGATTGCGTCAGGCAACCTAACCAATGAACAAAGAGATCATGTAAAAGAAAACCTCCAGATTCTCGAACAGGAGTGTAGTGCGATAGACTTCAAACTTAGCGCCTTATTTGCCAACCGGGTTTGCAGGGAGCTTGCGGATCCGATGCCTCATGCGCAAATGGCTGATCGGTTTAACCAGCTAATTAACCGCCTTAGTGACGAAGCACAGTTAACCGCATGTCTCATAATCCCCAACGACAGAGCTGCCTATTATGCAGACCGGCCTCATTTTGGATTAGACGTGAACGACCGCTTCCCCAGCGCAATACTCGATATCTCTGAAGCTGGCAAATGTCTGGCCTGTGGACGCGGTACGGCGACTGTTTTCCATCTCATGCGAGTTATGGAGGCAGGCCTTAAAGCCGTTGCCAGCGCACTCGGCATTCCCTACGCACCAAGTTGGGAATCGTATCTGAGACAGATCAATGATCGGATCACCGCGAAGCACAAACACAAAGGGATCAAATGGAAACGGGACGAGCCATTTTTCCGCGATGTGGCTGCGCATCTTCAAACGGTAAAGCTAGCGTGGAGAAATCCGACAATGCACATCGTCAATCACTACGATCGAGACGCAGCCTTCGAAGTATTCAATGCGGTTAAGGCCTTCATGCGACATATTGCGACGCGACTTCAGGAACCCCAGCCGAAAGCGCGAAAATAATAAATATGAAAACGAATCCTGAAATGATCGAAGGACCGGAAGCGTTCACACGGTTCGAAACGGCGATGAAACAGGTGCTTTCGGTGCCGCACTCCGAGATCAAACGGAAAATTGAAGAACACCGAAAAGAAGCTGCGCTCAATCCGAACCGACGCGGTCCAAAGCCGAAGCGGAGACGCGCTTCCCGCGCCCCTGGCGTTTAGCTTCCTTTTCAGAAAGCTTCCTCGGAGGCCGTTTCTGCCTCCTTCCCGGTTAGCTCCTTGTAAGTGAGTCGCCGACCGACGATCTGCTTCATGGCCGCGATGAGCCGCTCTCCGTCGTTCGCATCCTTGCGATGGTTATAGCGAAATACTTGTTCATCCACGTATCAAAAGAGATGGAATGGCTCAACACTCACGTAGGTGCCGCCCAAGCCGCGCTTCAGTAAGCTCCAAAAGTTCTCCAGGCCGTTCAGATGGATTTGCCCGTTGACGTATGCCTCGGTGTGATTGATGACATCGTGCTCGTAGTTGCCCTGAAGCTGGAAGTATGATCGCAATTCGTCGGTGTAGACGTGAGCGCCTTTCTCGACATTGTCTTCGACGTGGGGCATCAGAGTACCGATACTGCTGTCGTTGATGACGTGGGCGCGTATCTGACCCCCGCGCTCTAGCAAGCCTTGCACGCCAATCTTTCCGACCGCGCCGCCGCCTTTGCCTTCGAGTTTCTTCTGCTTCGCGGCTTTGTGCATATTGCGGGCTTTGCCGCCGATGAAGGTCTCATCGATCTCTATTTCGCCGGAGAGTTTGCTGCCCTTGCGGTTGTCCTGCATCGCCAGCCGCGCACGCTGCAACATGAACCACGCGGTTTTCTGGGTCACGCCCATTGCGCGGTGAATTTCCCAGGAAGAGATGCCGTTCTTGGCATTCACGGTGAGTTTACATAATATCTGTTATCGGCCAAACGCGTGAGCTCGTGCACCCTGCGCCTCCGCCCACTATCCGCCCGCAACTCCTCCTCGAAATTCTGCGTCCTTCCACCGTGCTCCTGCGCCTCCGCCCCCTCGGACTTGGCGCACTCGCTACTTCCGTCCTGATCGCGGCCGGCCTTCTTCCGCGCCCAATGCCGGCGCAGCAATCCTGCACCGCTAACCGGGATTGCCCTTCGCACCGCTGCGTCAATCACGTCTGCGAAGCTCTGAAACCCGACGGCGAGCCGTGCAAAGCCGGTCGAGAATGTGAGTCGAAACATTGCGTCGACCACGCCTGCCAGACGCTCAAACGCGCGGGCGAACTCTGCGACCGCGATCAGCAGTGCGCTTCGGAAACTTGCGTGGAGGGCTTCTGCCGCAATCCAGTGCGCAACGGCCAAAGCTGCCTCATCAATAAAGATTGCAGCGAAGGAAATTGCGTTCATGGCGTATGCCGGCCCTGGCCGCGAGAAGATCGGCAGCCGCGGCCGCAGAACTAACTCAGTGATTACGCCCGTTTTCTCCGCTACAATGGCTGCATGTTGCAGACCACCGAAAAGATCTGGCACAACGGACGGCTCATCGCCTGGGACGACGCCAAAATCCACGTGCTTTCGCACGTCGTCAGCTACGGCAGCTCGGTCTTCGAGGGCGTCCGCTGCTATGAAACCGAACGCGGTCCCGCCATCTTCCGCGGCCGCGAGCACATGCGCCGCCTGATCGATTCGGCCAAGATTTACCGCATGGACATCCCTTATTCGCTCGACGAGTTGAGCTCCGCGATGGCCGATCTGGTGCGAGCCAATAGGGTGAGCCCGTGCTACATTCGCCCCATCGTGCTGCGTGGTTATGGCGACGTCGGCGTGCTTCCGAAAAATAACCCGATCGAAACCTACATGGCCTGCTACCCCTGGGGCCGTTATCTCGGCGAAGAAGCTGTGAACGATGGTGTCGACGTATGCGTCTCCTCGTGGACCCGCATTGCGCCCAACACTCTACCAGCACTTTCAAAAGCCGGTGCTAATTATATGAATTCACAGTTGATCCGCATGGAAGCTGCCGCCAACGGATATGCTGAAGGTATCGCCTTAGATGACTCCGGCTATGTCAGTGAAGGATCTGGAGAAAACTTGTTTGTAATCCGCGATGGGAAGATCTGTACCCCGCCCCTGGGGGCTTCCGTTCTGCCGGGGATCACGCGTGACTGCATCGTGAAGCTGGCCGGGCAGCTCGGGATTCCCGTGGTCGAAACCATCATCCCGCGCGAGATGCTCTATATCGCCGACGAGGTCTTCTTCACCGGCACTGCGGCCGAAGTGACTCCCATTCGCAGCGTGGATCGCATTCCGGTGGGCTCCGGGCATCGCGGACCCATCACCGAGCGCATCCAGCGCCGGTTCTTCGATATTGTGCATGGGCGGATTGACGACGACTTCGGTTGGCTGACACCCATCACGGGGGTTCACGAACCCGAAGCCATCCCCGCTTAGACCTGGGCAGGTTTTCCTAGCCTGTGCGCAAAAACGTTCGGGGCAGAAACCGATCAGCTCCGGCTATACCGCCGGATGACCTCATTCCTGCCCCGCGTTTTGAGCTGGCTTTCGCCGGCTCAATCTCAAATTCGTGCTCTGGCGCGAACACCCGACCTGCAGCCATCTCCCCCGAGATTACCTGCCGATCTAGCACCCGCGCCGGATCTATTCAAAGTTGTACATCGAAACCGCATCGTAACGCCAGGAATTTCGCGCCTCCGGCCACTCGTTTTCAACACTTTTTAACTCTTGCCGGGACTCGAAGTTACAGCCATGAGTGCCTGACAAACCTGTGCAAAAATTGAGGATAAAATTCCATGTCAGAGACAGCCGCCGCGCACGCGAAAAATTCTTCGATTGGCGTTATTCCCGGAACCTCATCCGTGGTTCGCGTCGAGTATCTCGATGCAATCACAGCTTCCGACGAGCTCATCCAACCGCCCGATACCGATGAATTCCTGGTCCCGGGGTTTATCGACGTTCAGGTAAACGGGTTTGCGGGCGTCGATTATAACGATCCGCAGTCCTCGCACGAATCGATTGCGCGCTCTATCCGCACCATGTTCACCACCGGCGTAGCTCGATTCTTCCCTACCGTCATCACAGGATCGGAAGAACGCATCACCGGCGCTCTGCGCAATCTGCGCGCGGCCAAAGAGGAGATGCATCGAAGCGCCATGCCGGAAGCGCAGGCGATGGAGGCGTTCCACGTTGAAGGTCCGCACATTTCACCCGAAACCGGGCCGCGTGGCGCGCATCCGCTCGAACATATCCGACCGCCAGATCCCGAAGAATTCAGGCGCTGGCAGGAGGCAGCCGACGGACAGGTGCGGCTCGTCACGGTCTCGCCCGAATGGGATCAGACCCCCGCCTATATCAGAGAGCTGGTGCGGTCAGGGGTGGTCGCGAGCATCGGTCACACCAAGGCCACTCGCGATCAGCTTCGGGCCGCCGTCGATGCGGGCGCCACCATGTCCACTCACTTGGGCAATGCAGCGAATCCAACTTTACCCAAAACGCAGAATTACATCTGGGAGCAGCTCGCCGAAGATCGCCTGACCGCCAGCTTCATCGTAGATGGCATTCACATCCCGGGCGCCTTCTTTCGAGTTGCTGTGCGCGCCAAAGGAGTAGAACGCGCTGTTCTCGTCACCGATGCCGTCATGCCGGCGATGTGTGCGCCGGGACCATATAAGTTGGGACAGGTGGATGTCGAGCTGCATGAAAACGGAAGCGTCACGCTGATAGGGAGCGACCGTTTGGCGGGCTCGGCGCTGCGAATGGATCACGCTATCGGCAACAGCATCCGGCTCGGAGGCATTTCGCTGCGTGAGGCGCTCTCCATGGCCACCGTGAACCCGGCACGCGCGGCCCGCATCGCCGGACGGCAGCGCGGCTTCGCTCCAGGCGAAAAGGCCGACCTGGTCCGGTTCCGATGGGATGAAGCCGCGCACTCCCTTCAAATCATCGAAACAGTAGTAGCTGGCGCAATCGTTTTCAGCGCCTAAGAGACAATGTCAGTTGGAGATCAGAATTTTAACTGGAGAACACTATGGCATTCACGCTCCCACCACTTCCCTACCCCGCGGACGCTCTCGAGCCGTTTATCGACAAGCTCACGATGGAGATTCACCACGATAAGCATCACGGCGCGTACGTCACGAATCTGAACAAGGCGCTCGAATCCGCGCCCGACCTGCAGAACAAATCGCTCGAGGAATTGCTGGCCAACAATCTCGCCGCGGTCCCGGATTCCATCAAGACAGCCGTTCGGAACAATGGCGGCGGTCACGCCAATCATTCCTTCTTCTGGCCATTGCTGAAGAAAAATAATGGCAGCGGCCCGGCTGGCGATATTGCGAGCGTGATCGATTCGAATTTCGGCAGCTTCGATACCTTCAAGGAAAAATTCAATGCAGCCGCGACCACCCGATTTGGTTCCGGCTGGGCGTGGCTATTGAAGGACAAGAGTGGAAAATTTGAAATCACTTCGACGGCGAATCAGGACAGCCCGCTGATGGAAGGCAAGACGCCGATCCTCGGCTTGGATGTCTGGGAACACGCATACTACTTGAAGTATCAGAACCGCCGGCCCGAATACATCGCGGCCTGGTGGAATGTCGTCAATTGGGAAGAAGCAAACAAGCAGTTGAAGCTAGGCTCCGCCGCGGCTGCGCGCTAACGTTTGCGGCGCACGGCGCCCCTGCTTAATCAACCTGCAGACCCAATTCGCGAAGCCGTTCTTTTGTGTTTTCAAGCGAAACATGATGAACGGCCGCGAACCCGATTTCGGCCGCGACGTTCACGAACATCTCGCGGTCGTCAACGTAGATCGATTCATGAGGCGTGGCCTGCGCCAGGTTGAGCGCTAATTGCCATATCTCGCGGTCGGGCTTGCGCAGCCGCACGCAGTGCGAGATGACCATGAAATCGGCGAGCTCGCGCAGCCCGAATTTCTCCACCCGGTGTTCGGTGATGCCGCGTCCCTCGTTGCTGATAAGCCCCAGCTTCAGTCCATTGGCTTCCTTCACGTGCTGGAAGAACGCGATGTTCTCCGGCCACGGAATGGATTGCTCGTAGGTGAATTCGCGCACCTGTTCAACGGTGAAATCGCGCGGGCTGGCGAAGAACACGGAACGCAGGTAATCTTCAAACGACATAAAGCCGCGTTCGTAGCTATCGAACATCAGGTGGTGCCGGGGTTCGATCTCCTCGAGATCGATGTTGAAGTGCAAGGCTACTTTGCGCCGCAGCGCTCCATCCCAGCCATTCGTTCCCAGCACTCCGCCGATGTCGCTATAAAGGATACGGAATCGCGGATGGCGCATGCAGCCAGCGTCGCATACGCGGGCATGGCGTGCGAGCGCGCGGGATTTGGAATCGTGGTTTAGAATTGAGGTTGCTTGCCCATTTGGACGGAAACGGGCGCTTAGCTCAGTTGGTTAGAGCGCGTGCTTCACACGCACGAGGTCATAGGTTCGAGTCCTATAGCGCCCACCATCATTCCAAACCACTGGCTCACGAATCTTTCCAATCCACCCGTACGCAACAATGTACCGAATGACTCTAGAGGCGACCACCCGCCGGCTCCAAGCGCTATTCGCGGGGCCCGGCGCGCGAGCCGCCTGCACGCCCAGCCCCAAAATGCGTTCCGTTTGGCGCTCCAAACAGCAGGAATCAGTTACGCAGCGACAGCTTTTGTCTTGTCGGGATGCCGGGTGAGGTCGTAGCGATCGAGGTTCATGACCTTGTTCCATGCGGCTGCAAAATCTTTCACGAACTTCTCCTTCGATCCTGCGCAAGCGTAGACCTCCGCGAAGGCACGGAGTTGCGAGTGCGAACCGAAGATCAAATCGACTCGTGTTCCCGTCCACTTGAACGCGTTCGTCTTGCGGTCGCGGCCCTCGTACACACCTTCTTCACCGGCGACCGGCTGCCATTGCGTGCGCATGTCCAGCAGGTTCACGAAGAAGTCGTTCGTCAAAACTCCGGGCGTTTCGGTAAAGACACCGTGCTTGGAACCGTTCGCATTCGCGCCGAGCACGCGAAGTCCGCCGACCAGCACCGTCATTTCCGGACCGGTCAGCCTCAGCAGCTGTGCGCGGTCCACCAGGGCCTCCTCCGGATGCATGAACTGGGTTTTGCCGCTAATGTAGTTGCGAAAGCCATCAGCCCGCGGCTCCAGAGGAGCGAACGAGGTGACATCGGTTTGTTCTTGAGACGCATCCATGCGTCCGGGCGTGAAGGGTATCTTCACCTCGACTCCAGCGTCCTTTGCGGCCTTTTCGATTGCGGCGTCTCCGCCCAGGACGATCAGGTCGGCAAGTGAAACTTTCTTGCCGCATCCTTTCCGGATTTCTTCGAGCTTGTCAAGCACCCTTGCAAGCAGCCTGGGTTGATTGACCTCCCAATCCTTCTGCGGCGCGAGCCGGATGCGTGCGCCGTTGGCTCCGCCACGCTTGTCGGAGCCTCGAAAGGTCGACGCCGATGCCCAGGCAGTCGAAACCAGATCGGTGACCGAAAGGCCGGAAGCGAGGATCTTCGCCTTCAATGCAGCTACGTCGTTTCCATCGATCAGGGGATGGTCTACCGGAGGGATCGGGTCCTGCCAGATCAGCGTCTCTTTCGGCACCAGAGGGCCGAGATAACGCGCGATTGGGCCCATGTCGCGGTGCGTGAGCTTGAACCAGGCGCGGGCGAATGCATCCGCGAACTGATCCGGGTTTTCGTAGAAGCGCCGCGAAATCTTCTCATAGGCCGGGTCCAGGCGCAACGCTAGGTCGGTGGTCAGCATAGTGGGCAAGCGCTTCTTGGTCTTGTCGAACGGGTCCGGTACGGTGGCGTGGCCATTCTTGGCCTGCCATTGTTTCGCTCCCGCCGGACTGGTTGTCAGCTCCCATTCGTTTTCGAACAGGTTCTTGAAGAACAGATTGCTCCACTTCGTTGGCGTCTGCGACCAGATGACTTCCGGACCGCCGGTGATGGCATCGGCTCCGAATCCGGTGCCGTGCTTGCTTTTCCACCCGAGGCCCTGGTCTTCCAGCGCGCCGCTTTCCGGCTCCGGTCCCACCAGCGATGGGTCACCGGCGCCGTGGGTCTTGCCAAAAGTGTGACCGCCGGCGATCAGCGCGACGGTCTCCTCGTCGTTCATGGCCATCCGGAAGAACGTCTCGCGGATATCTTTCGCCGCCGCGACCGGATCCGGGTTGCCGTTCGGACCTTCCGGGTTGACGTAGATCAGACCCATCTGAACGGCTCCGAGAGGCTCCGCCAGTTGCCGCTCGCCGCTATATCGTTCATCGCCCAGCCACGTCCCTTCAGGACCCCAATAGAGTTCCTCGGCCTCCCACACGTCGGCGCGTCCCCCGGCAAAACCGAAGGTCTTGAACCCCATCGATTCCAAGGCGACGTTGCCGGCGAGAACCATCAGGTCGGCCCACGAGATCTTCTCGCCATATTTTTGCTTGATGGGCCACAGCAGGCGGCGCGCCTTATCCAGGTTCGCGTTGTCCGGCCAGCTATTCAGCGGCGCAAAGCGCTGCTGCCCTGCGCCGGCGCCGCCTCGCCCGTCGGTAATCCGATAAGTCCCTGCGCTGTGCCATGCCATGCGGATCATCAACCCGCCATAATGGCCGAAATCGGCCGGCCACCAATCCTGGGAGTCTGTCATCAGGACATGCAGGTCCTTGATCACCGCATCGAGATCAAGGCTTTCAAACGCCTTGGCATAGTCGAACCCGTCGCCCATGGGATCGGACAAGGTGGAGTTCCGGTGAAGAACCGAAATGTCCAGGGCGTCGGGCCACCAGTCGCGGTTCCTGCGCCCGCGCGCGCCATGCGCTACCGGGCACTTCGCGGCGCCGCTCAGAGGTTGACCATTGTGCGCGGCAGTCGCCGGTGAGCCTATTACTTCTTTTTCCATCTGTTAATCCTTTCTTCGAATTAGAAATCCTGAGCGGGAACCGCGCCGGGACGCGCACCCGGCGCACAGTCCCCGAAAAATGAGTTCGCATTCGCGAAGCACCCGCTTGCCGAGCGATGTTGCGACAGGCAGGCGCACGTTGTACCAGTCCACGTCCTCGACGTTGCCGCAGCGGTCGCAGATGAAGTGGTAATGCCGCATGCCTTTCGCATCGAATCGCGCCGCACGGCCCTCCATGGCCACTTCACGCACCAAACCAGCCTCGACCAGGTCGCGCAGATTGTTATAAATCGTGGCTCTGGAAGAGCGCGGATCGGCGCGGTTCACCGCTTTGAAGATCTCGGCCGCTGTGGGATGCCCTGCTTGCTGCATCAGGAACGCCATGACAGCATAGCGCTGCGGCGTGCTCCGCAGACCGCTGTCCGCCAGGGAACGTTTGATCGCGTCGGGGTCGATAACCAAACCGTTTAGATTATATCTAATGTGAAAATCTATCGAGCTGTTGCACGCGGTCGGAAGAAGTTCCTGAAGAGCTCTGCTACCGTCTCTCCATCGAAAGTAGCGGAGAACGTACCGGTGAAGGGTCAACTCTATAGTTGCCCTGACTAGCGGCGTACAATGTAGCCGAATTCAAGGCGGAAGGAACACATGGAACAGCGCATCAGCATCGTGACGTTGGGTGTCGCGGACTTAGAACGCAGCCGCAAATTTTATGAGCGGCTCGGATGGCGGCGGTCCATGCGCCATGCCGAAGGCGTCATTTTCTTCCAGGCAGGCGGGATGGCGTTGGCCTTGTATCCGCGATCGGAACTTGCGAAAGATGCAAACATCCTGTCTCCTCGCGAAGGCTTCGCTGGATTCGCGCTTGCATACAATGCCCGGAACCGTGACGAAGTGAATGCGGTCCTTGCAGAGGCCGAGGCGGCTGGTGCGAAACTCTTGAAACCTGCTCAGGAAGCCTTCTGGGGCGGATATTCCGGATATTTCGCGGATCCCGACGATTTCCCCTGGGAGGTTGCCTGGAATCCAACGTTTCCCATCGCAGAGGACGGAAGCATCCGTCTGCCAGACTGAGCGCCCGACAGCACCGGACGGAACATCAGCCTTGCGGAGGTTCAAGCGGCGCCGCCCGAAGCGAAGCGGAGTTGTCACTGCAGTAGCATCTGTCATATATGAGATCGGTATTCCTGATTCTGGCGGTCAACACGTGTGCTGCGTTTTTGCCAGCCCAGGACCGCACCCACTGGTACGACCACGCTGTCATATACGAGATTTATCCACGGAGTTTTCAGGATTCCGATACAGATGGGATCGGCGATCTGAATGGAATTACGTCTAGACTGGACTACATCAAGCAGTTGGGTGTGGACGCGATCTGGATCACGCCATTTTTTCCATCGCCAAATGTGGATTTCGGCTACGATGTTGCGGATTACACAAACGTCGCCCCTGAATACGGAACGCTGCAGGATTGGGATCGGCTGGTTGCAGAGGCCAAGAAACGCGGCATACGGATTCTGGTCGATTTCGTCTTGAATCACACATCGGACCAGCATCCTTGGTTCAAAGAATCGCGATCATCGCGCGACAATCCGAAGCGCGATTGGTACGTGTGGCGGAGCGGTCCGCGGCCGGGCGAACCGCCGACGCATTGGACGTCTATTTTCGGCGGGTACACGTGGACATGGGATGAGAAAACCGAGCAGTGGTACTACCATATCTTTGCGCCGCAACAACCGGACGTGAACTGGAGAAATCCGAATTTAAAGAAGGCGATGTTCGACGTGGTACGGTTCTGGCTGGATCACGGTGCAAGCGGGTTCAGGCTGGATGCCACCCCGTACCTATTTGAAGATCCCGCGTACCCGGATGATCCGCATCCGCCACAAGCGGGCGCGCCCGCGGCGCTCGAGCCGTACAATTCGGGGCGTCCGGAAAATCATCAGGTGTTGCGGGAGATGCGGAAGATTCTGGACGGATATTCGAACGATCCCGTGTTGCTGGGCGAGTCCTCCACCGCGACTATTGAGGATCTGGCGAAAGTCTATGGCCAGAATCGGGACGAGATTCAGCTTCCAATGGATTTCTTGTTTGGCAATTTGACCGTGCTGGACGCGCAGTTGTTCAAGAAACAGGTAGATGCGGCACAGACGCAACTTGGCGGCCAAACCCCGGTGTTCTTTTTCAGCAGTCACGATCACCCACGGCAGTGGAGCACGTTCGGTGATGGCAAACACAACGATCAGATTGCGAAGCTGACTGCGGCGCTCACGCTGATGCAGCGTGGGTGCGTGCTGCTGTATTACGGCGAGGAGATCGGAATGGAAACCATGCCGGCGGGCGAGTTGAAGCTGGTACCAACCGGGCCGAAGCGGCCCCGTGCAGATGAACGCGATGGCGAACGAACGCCAATGCAGTGGGATTCGGGAGTCAACGCCGGATTCAGCAAGGGATTGCCGTGGCTACCCGTCGAGTCCGGTTACATACGCTACAACGTCCAGAAGGAGAAGGGAGATTCCAACTCCATATACTCTTGGTACTCAAATCTGATCAAGCTTCGGCACGAAAACCCAGCTCTGCGCGATGGTGTCTACGTACCGCTTGAATCAGGTAATCGAGACGTTTTCGCCTTTGGACGGAAGGCCGGAGCGAAGGACTTAGTATTAGTGGTGCTAAATACAAGCGCAAAAGAACAAGAGGTCAAAATCACCGGAATGCCGGCTGGTTGGCCCAGTTTCGGCAAAATCTTGTTAGCCAGTCCACTGGCGGATGCACCAATATCTCAGAGCTTCAGAGTCGCTCCTTATGGAGTACTGATAGCCGAGGGTCAATAAGTTGGTTGACCCTCAGAGACTCGAACTCTGGTATCACGCTAATCGGGCGTGTGTCTTAGCTGCTAGACGAAGGGTCAGTAACTTGGTGCCCGGTGGATGGAATCGAACCTCCGCCGTCTTGCTTGTAAGGCAAGCATTCTGCCACTGAATTAACCGGGCGTGGTCGAGCCATTCGGACTTGAACCGAAATTTCAACCTTCGGAGGTTTGCGCCCTGTCCTTTGGACGATGGCTCGCAAAGTGGTATCCCCCAGACGATTCGAACGCCTATTTTCGGGTTCGTAGCCCGATGCCCTTTCCAATTGGACGAGGGGGACAAATAAAAACTGGTGGCCCCGGCAAGACTCGAACTTGCGGCATCGAGTTTAGAAGACTCGCGTTCTATTCCACTGAACTACGGGGCCAAAAATGGCAGGGTATCGGAGAGTTGAACTCCGGTCTCAGGATTGAAAATCCTGCATCTTGGCCGAATACCCCGTGGAAATTGGTGGCCGCGCTGGGATTCGAACCCAGCCAGTACCCCAATCCAGGGATTCGCGAGTTATAAGCCCGCCCATGCACCATACATCTCGCGGCCTAAGAATGGTTGCGGAGGCGCGAATCGAACGCGCTTCTGTAGGTTATGAGCCTACCCTGGGGCCAATCCAGATACTCCGCAATAATTTCTGGCGCGGCGGACGGGTTACGATCCCGCTTCGTCCCGGTAGACAGCCGGGTGCATATCCAACCTGCCCCCACCGCGCAATTTTCTGGCACCGGAGCTGAGACTCGAACTCAGGTTTTCGGTTTTGGAGACCGACGTCCTAGCCGCTGAACGACTCCGATTTATTCGATTGTCAAAGACCTACAAAAAGCAAAAGCCCCGGAAACCTTTCGGCTCCGGGGCTGTATCTTTTCTTGTTAATAAGTGAAAAGTTACGATGAAGCAGAGACCCCGGATACGCGCACGTCTTCCCATCCGCGTTTCCCGCGCATGACGACGTCGATCTGTATCCTCTGGTGTCTCACTTGAAAGATCAGCATAACAAGGTGTCAACAGTTAGTGCAACTATTTTTGAAATTGGTGGAGATGCTCGGATTTGAACCGAGATCAGCGCCTTGCAGGGGCACGGTCCTGCCGTTGAACGACATCCCCATTGGGGCGATCAGAAGGAATTGAACCTTCGTGGACAGATTCACAGTCTGCCGCCTAAGCCACTCGGCCATGATCGCCATAAGAGTACTGGAGCCGGGTAGGAGATTCGAACTCCTGTCCACTGCGCCGAAACCTGGTGCCTGTTCTCCGAGTCGAACGGAGTTCTTTTGAGTCGCGCACAACGGGCACCAACCGCCCTGTGCGCTCACGATTCGGGCTTCAACCGAACGCTATGACCGCACTAGCTCAACAGGCGCACTTGGAGCGGGTGAACGGTAACGATCCGTCGTATCGACGCCGGCGACGTCGTGCTCTACCATTGAGCTACACCCGCGATAACTTGGCTGGTAAGCCAGGACTCGAACCTGGAATCTTCTCGTTCAAAGCGAGACGGCTTGCCAATTCGCCTACTTACCAAGAAATATGGCTGCCCAATCACGATTCGAACGTGAGCTTTCGGTTTCAGAGACCGCCGTCATACCCGCTAGACCATCGGGCAGTAAGTTGTCAAAGAGCTGGCTCCGAGAGCAGGATTCGAACCTGCGGTCTCTCGCTTAACAGGCGAGCGCTTTTCCTCTCAGCTATCTCGGAAAAAGCAAAAGCCCCGAACCTTTTCAGGCCGGGGCTTGGAAACTTAGTCGTTCTGTAGCTTCACTTACCCCGATGCCATGACACGCGTATCCTGACCGGTCTGTTGATTGGCCAGTGTCGCGAAATGGACTGGGGTTGCGAATAACATACTGAATCTTCATCTTACCTTAGAAGTGCGAACAAAGGCAAGCGGGAAGTCGGCCGTCCGCCCGCGGCGCCGCATAATTCCGTTCACCGTTGTTCGTTTCACCTCCCGCCAAATCTTGCTGAAGCGTCAACTCCGCGAAACCCGAGGCTGATAACATCTCAAACAGCCGGGAAACTATCCGTTGAGATGCGGCCGAAGCCGGAGTTCCGGCAACATTCTCAGCCCTGAGGAGGACCTGCTCATGAGTACCCAAGTCGTCATGAATACTGAAGTCGCAAGCGCGACCGGAATCGACCAACTGTGCATCAACACCATCCGCACGCTCTCGATGGATGCGGTCCAGCAGGCAAATTCCGGGCATCCCGGCACGCCGATGGCGCTCGCGCCCGTCGCATACGCACTGTGGCAAGATTTTCTACGCTTCGATCCGCAGGATCCTATCTGGCCCAACCGTGATCGCTTCGTTCTCTCCAACGGTCATGCGTCCATGCTGCTCTATTCCCTGCTGCATCTCGCCGGTGTCAAAGCCGTCAATCCGCAATACGAAGCGCTCGGGCAGCTCTCCGTCACGCTCGATGACATTAAGCGCTTCCGGCAGCTCGACAGCAAGTGTCCCGGCCATCCCGAATATCGCTGGACGTCGGGTGTGGAAACCACCACCGGCCCGCTAGGCCAAGGCGTCGCCACCAGCGTAGGCATGGCGATGGCCGGCCTCTGGATGGCCAGCCGCTTCAACCGTCCGAGTTTTGATTTGTTCGATTACAACGTGTATGTCATCTGCGGTGACGGCGATCTGATGGAAGGTATTTCCAACGAAGCCGCTTCGCTGGCCGGCCATCTGAAGCTTCACAACCTTTGCTGGATTTACGACAACAATCACATCACGATTGAGGGCAATACCGCGCTGGCCTTCAGCGACGACGTAGCGACGCGCTTCATCGGCCTCGGCTGGAACGTTACCCGCGTTGGCGATGCAAACGATCTCCAGATGCTCGAGCGCGCGCTCACGGTGTTTCACAACACCACCGACCGTCCCACGCTCATCATCGTTGATAGCCACATTGCATACGGCGCCCCGAACAAGCAGGACACCAGCGGCGCACACGGCGAGCCACTGGGCGAAGCCGAAATCCGATTGGCAAAACGGAATTATGGCTGGCCCGAAGATGCGAAATTTCTGGTGCCGGATGGCGTACGCGAGCATTTCGCAGCCGGCATCGGCAAGCGCGGTCATGAACTGCGCGAAGCATGGATGGCGAAGTTCGATGCCTACGGCAAGGTCTTCCCGAAGCTCGCCGATGAGCTTTACAAAATGCAGCATCGGCAGCTTCCCGATGGATGGGACGACGATTTGCCGGCGTTCCCTGCCGACGCTAAAGGCATCGCCACGCGCGACTCGTCAGGCAAAGTTCTAAACGTGCTCGCAAAAAATGTCCCCTGGCTGATGGGCGGCGCGGCCGATCTATCCCCCTCCACCAAAACGCGCCTCACGCAAGATACTTTCGGCGATTTCGAGCTCGACAATCGCCGCGGCCGCAATATGCATTTCGGCATCCGCGAGCACGCCATGGGCGCTGTATTGAACGGGCTTTCGCTCTCTAAAATTCGGCCCTTCGGCGCGACCTTTCTGATCTTCAGCGACTACTGCAAGCCCGCTATCCGGCTGAGCGCCATCATGGAGCTCCCGACCATCTACATCTTCACGCACGATTCCATCGGCGTCGGCGAAGACGGTCCCACGCATCAGCCCATTGAGCAGTTGGCCTCGCTGCGCGCCGTGCCTGGCCTGACTACCATCCGCCCTGCCGATGCCAACGAAGTGGTCGAGGCATGGAAGGTCATCATGAAGCTGCGCCATGATCCGGTGGCGCTGGTGCTCACGCGGCAGGCTCTGCCGACGCTTGATCGAACAAAATACGCCTCCGCGGCGGGCATCGAAAAAGGCGGCTACGTTCTGGCCGGCGCGCCTGACGTCGAACCTGAGGTCATTCTGATCGCCACCGGCAGCGAAGTCTCGCTCTGCGTGCAGGCGTTTGAGCAGCTCACCTCCGAAGGTATCAAGGCGCGCGTGGTCAGCCTGCCTTCGTGGGAATTGTTTGCGCGTCAGAGCCAGGAATATCGTGACTCTGTTCTGCCTCCCAACGTGACCGCGCGTGTGGCCGTCGAGCAGGCTTCCACTCTCGGCTGGGAGCGCTGGGTTGGGCCCGCGGGTCACATCATCGGCATGGGAACGTTCGGCTCCTCCGCTCCGCTCAAAGATCTCCAAAAGAAATTCGGCTTCCTCTCGGAGTCAGTTGCACAGGCCGCCAAACGCGTGCTCGGCAAGTAAGTCGATAAGTGCGAATTCCTATCTCTCTTTAGCGATCGCTCTCTTCTCAACTGCTTGCTCTGTCCGCGGTGTAACGATCCTACTCTTCGTGTCACACTACAAGCCAAGAGGAGAAACTAACCATGTTTAAGATGTTTTCCGCGATAGCTGTGTCTGGCCTGCTCGCAGGCTCGATGGCTTTCGCTCAATCAAGCCGAGCGCTTCAAGCAAGCGTTCCGTTCCCATTCACGGTTCACAATAGGACGTTTTCACCGGGCGCGTACCGGGTGTCGTATGAGACCGCGTCGCACGTGCTGTTTATCCGGCAACTGGGCCGGAGTGACGAGCGCGCCCTTGTCATCGCGACCCCCGACTCTGATCCGAAGGGGACACGCGGCCAATCCAGGCTCGTGTTCAGCTGCGATGCTCATGGCGCCTGCGATCTCGCGCAGGTATGGCAGGGCGGCGGTGAAGGGTCCGGTTTGGTACTGCCGGAGCGGGAGCGCAAGCTTTCGTTCGCGACCCGGATCGTAACAATGAGCCTACCCAAGTGACCCGGCTGAGGAAACCGCTCGCGCAGTCAAACCAAGCGAGCGGTCGCCTCTCTATGAATGCCCTTCCTGCGGTGATGTCGGCGCGACATTCGTCGTGTCGCCTCCGTATTCCTTATCCGCCTCTTCGTTGCGCCCCAGCAACCGCAGCGCCGCTGAAGTGACATGCTCGGCCGTAAAGCCGAAGTGCTTCATGATCTCGTCGCCCGGCGCCGACGCCCCGTAATGATCCACGCCGATCATCGTTCCTTCGTCGCCGGCCCATCGCTCCCAACCATACGTCGCCGCAGCTTCCACTGTCACGCGCTTCTTCAGATTTTTCGGCAAGACGCTCTCCTGATACCCGCTGTCTTGTTTCTCAAACAGGTACCAACTCGGCATGCTGACCACCCGCGCCTTCACCGAGTAACCTTGCAGCTTCTCCTGCGCCTTCACGCATAACGACACCTCAGACCCGCTGCCGATAAGAATCACATCGGGCGAGCCGCCCTCCGCCTCGGAAATGATGTAAGCTCCCTTCGCAACATCGGCATTTTTCGCTCTGCTTCGATCCAGGTGCGGTACGTGCTGGCGCGTCAACGCGAACAGAGTCGGGCCATTGTGTTGCATCGCGACTCCCCATGCTTCCGAAGTTTCTGTCGCATCGGCTGGACGCATCACATTTAATCCAGGAATCGCCCGCAGGCCGGCGAGCTGCTCCACCGGCTCGTGCGTGGGTCCGTCTTCTCCCACGCCCACGCTATCGTGCGTGAATACGTAGAACACCTTCAGTTGGCTGAGCGCGCCCAGGCGAATGGCCGGCTTCATGTAATCCGAGAAGACCAGGAACGTTGCACTAAACGGAAAAACGCCGCCGTGCGCCGCCATGCCGTTTACGGCTGCGCCCATCGCGTGCTCGCGCACCCCGAACGCTACATTGTTTCCCGCATAGCCCCACACGCCTCCTACCGCGCCCTGCGTATGCGGACCGCCGAATTCCGATGGCTGAAAATCGCCCATGCCCTTCAGCGCTGTGTTCGTCGACGGGTTCAAGTCTGCCGAACCTCCGATCATGTTTGGAATATGTTTCGCCAGCGCATTCATCGCCTCTCCCCCGGCAGCACGGGTAGCAAGCGGCTTGTCTTCCGGTTTCCACTTCGGCAGATCCGCGCCCCATTGTTCAGGCAGCTTGCCGCTCAGCATCTGCTCTAGCTCGGCAGCTTCCTTCGGGAATGCTTTCTTGTATGCCTCGAAGCGCTGTTGCCACCCTTGTTGCGCTTCCCTGCCCTTATCAATCGCCCGGCGAAAGCACTTCACCGCGTCTTCGGGCAAATAAAACTTGTCCATCGAGGGCCAGCCCAGAGCCTTCTTGGCCGCCTGCAGCTCTTCCTCCCCGAGTGGATTGCCATGCGCTTCGAATGTATCCTGCTTCTTCGGACTGCCGTAGCCGATATGCGTGTGAACCAGAATCAGCGATGGCCGCCGCTCCTCGGCGCGCGCTTCTTCGATGGCTTTTGCAATCTCTTCGGTATCGTTGCCGTCCTCCACGTGCCTGGTGTGCCAGTCGTACGCCTCGAACCGTTTCCCGACGTCCTCCGTGAACGTCAAGTTCGTCCCGCCGGCTAGTGAGATGTGATTCTGATCGTAAAGAAAGATCAGCTTGCCCAACCGCAGGTGTCCCGCCAGCGACGCCGCTTCCTGGCTCACGCCCTCCATCAGATCGCCGTCGCCGCAGATTCCAAACGTATAGTGATCGATAATCTTGTGGCCCGGCTTATTAAATCGCGCCGCAAACCACGCTTCGGCAATCGCCAGACCTACCGCGTTCCCAAATCCCTGGCCCAGCGGCCCCGTCGCAACTTCCACGCCCACTGTGTGACCGCGCTCCGGGTGTCCGGGCGTCTTGCTGCCCCATTTCCGGAATCGTTTCAGTTCGTCCAGCGGCAGATCGTAACCGGTCAAATGGAGAAGACTGTACAACAGCATGGATCCGTGGCCGGCCGACAACACGAAACGGTCGCGGTCGAACCAATTCGGATCTTTCGGATTGAACTTGAGGAACTTCGTCCACAACGTATACGCCATCGCCGCCGCACCCATGGGCAGCCCGGGATGCCCCGAGTTCGCGTTCTGCACGGCGTCTGCCGAAAGGAAACGAATCGTATTGATGCAAATTTCTTCCAGCGTCTGTTCTTCGGTGATTGTCTGTGTTGCTGTGGTTGACACGTCAGTCCTCTCTTCCTTTTGACAATATCCTGAACGTCCTGTGACTCCTCAAAACGCCGCCAGCTTATCGGTTTCTTCTACAATGACTGTATGAAGTCTTCGTTCCTGCGCTTGGCAGGATTGTGTCTGCTCAGCGTCTGCGTGCTGCTTGCGCAGGATTGGAAGACCGCCGATACTCTTCCTGGCATCGACCTCACCAACTTGACCGCCCCGCAGAAAGCAACTGTTCTGAAGATTTTGCGCGAGCATGGTTGCTCTTGCGGATGCAATATGAAGCTTGCGGAGTGCCGTGTGGTAGACCCCAACTGCTCATTCAGTAAAGGTCTCGCGGCAACTATCATTGACGCTGTCCGGCAGGGCAAGAGCGAGTCCGACGCCATTGCCGCAGCCGACGCCTCGAAGTGGGCGCACACCAAACCAATGCGCTTGCTCGATGATCCGGTCTCTATCCCTACTGCCGGCGCGCCATCGCTCGGACCGCAGAATGCGCCGATCACCCTGGTTGAGTTTTCCGATTTCCAGTGTCCGTATTGCATCGCGGCCGTCCCTGAAATTCGAGCGGTTTTGAGTGCTTATCCCACACAAGTGAAGCTGGTCTTCAAGGAGTATCCGCTTGAGATCCATTCCCAAGCCGAGCTGGCCGCCGACGCTGCTATTGCCGCCCATAAGCAAGGAAAATTTTGGGCCATGCACGACTCCATGTTTGCGAGCCGCAATCTTTCGCGTGACAACCTCCTGGTGCTGGCTCAAAAGAACGGATTAGACATCAAGCGTTTTCAGGCCGACTTAGACTCGACTGAAGTACGTGAGACCGTTATTCGCGACATTCAAGATGGCGACCGCGCGGGCGTTGAAGGAACGCCTACCATCTTCGTGAATGGCAAGCGCTACAACGGCCAGATCGTGGAGGCTTCGCTCAAGCCGGTGCTCGACGCCGAGTTGCACCACGCCGCACCCGCAAGCCAAACGGCTTCGGCAAAGCCGTGAAAGGGCTACCGTCCCTATAACTGCGGCTTCGGCCACTTCGGCGCCTGCCACGGCAAATACCCCGCGTGCTGCAAGTGCCGCCGAAAAAATTTGTCTTTTGCGGTGACATAGAGCGTATGAAAATCCGCCCCGCCGAATACCAGATTCGACGGATCCGCTTCCGAAGGCTTACGCAAAATCCCGAACACGCGCCCGGCTTGGTCGCAGATCTGAATACCTGCCTTTGTCGCGACGTAAAGATACCCATCCGTGTCGAAGGTCATACCGTCAGCCCACGAGTTCACTAGCTTCCCGTCGCCTGCCAATGGCAGCTCCAGGCGATAGAACGGCTCGCCATCCGCAAGCGATCCATCCGGCTGCACTTCGAAAGACCAGACCCAACGCGTGGCGCTGTCCGCGACAAAGAGCATGCGCTCGTCGGCCGAGAAGCGAACTCCGTTGGGAAAAAGCAGAGCGTTGTTTACCGCGCGTTTCCCTTGTGAATCGATGAGCCAGACGTGCTTCGTCGATGGGTCCGTAAAGTACACCGCCCCGTGCGCCGAGACCGCTAAGTCATTGGACCCCGTATTCTCCGCAAGCACCGTCTCGCGCCCGTCCGGCTCATAGGCGACAATGCGTTTACTTCCGTTCTGTGCTGCGTAGAGTCTGCCGTCGCCGCCAAACATCAGCCCGCTCGCACCGCCGGTGTTCTCGCGAAAGAGGCTAACCTTGCCCGTGCGCGCGTCAACTTTGTATATTCGGCTCTTCGTCACATCAACGAAAAAGACGTTCCCGTCGCGATCCACGGCCGGTCCTTCGGTGAAACCATAACCCTCGGCCACCAGTTCCCAGCCGGAAGCGGGATCGATAATCCGGTCGATGTCCGCAAATGGCGGGTTGGGCTGACGCCTCGGCGTGGCGACCGGCTTCGGCCAGCCGTCCCAAAGCCATCGCAGCGCGTCAGGCAGAATCGCGCCGCCGTGCTTGCCATTGTGCCCTTCCGTGCCGGTGGCAAATCTGAACTCGTAACCGCGGTATTCGAGCGCGCTCGCCATCTCCTGGTTGGCGAGCCACCAGTTCCCGGCAAAAATGTTCAGATCGTGATCGCCATCCTGCAGAAACACGCGCAGTGGCGTTGGCTCCATTTTGCGAATCAGATCAGGCCATTGATTCCCGCCGCGCAGGTTGGAATAGCTGCCTATGAAACTGAGCACGCGATGAAAAGCGTCGGGACGAAGCATCGCCGCTGTGAACGCCGCTATCGCCCCCGAGCTTGCGCCCGCGATGCCCCGATCGTTCGGATCGTCCGAAATATTCCAACGCTTCTTCACCTCCGGCAGAAGCTCATTCATTAGGAATCGGGCATACCGGTCGTCCATCGAATCATATTCAAAGCTTCGATTGAAGAGAGGCGGAACCTCGCCCGTTCCCTGCGGCAGCACGCCCGGATTGACAAAGACCCCGATAGTGACCGGAATCGTGCCCTGCGCAATGAGGTTGTCCAACACTACCGGATATCGCCAAGCGCCGCTCTCGCTCACCGCGCCTGCCCCATCCTGAACTACCAGCAGACAGGCCGGTTTAGCAGCGGAATATTGTGCGGGCACATAGACCCAGTAATCGCGCTCAATTCCGGGATACAACTCTCCCCGGTTAGTCCATGAGAATTTTTGAACGACACCTCGCGGCGCATCCTGGTGCCGCTGCGAATCCGGGCCGAGCGTATACTGCTGGGCCGCTACCGTTCCGATCAGAACAGCAAAACCCACGACGAGTTTGAACATGCTCTCAGAGCATATCGCTAGCGTCGAGGGCCCGTTAGACTCGAGAGTTCCGGCTCAGTGTTCTAGGCGGATGCGGCGATGGTCGACATGGCGCGCCGACGATGCTCTTCGATCAACTCCTGCCGGGCGCGATTCCAGTCGATCTCAGGAGAGCCGTGTGGTCGCCCCCGCTCAATCCAGCATCGGTGTGCGCGCTCGGCAATCTCATCATCGGTTGGACCCACAGTGCTTTCACGTTGAAGGTCGGCGCCGGGATTCGGGATGTCCGCCAATCCGGAGGCCCCACGCGGCGTGGTTCCGGTGGAACTGTCGCCTGGAACAATGCGGGGTGCGGGCGATCCACTCGTACCCGGAGTCAGCATCGTGGAACCGGCGCCCGCTCCTGCGCCGGAGATGACTCCGGACGTGTCTACACCACGCCCGCCTACCGAGAGATTGGCATCTGCTGCGATAGTGTCATTGACGCTGAGGCCTTGCCGCGGACGTTGCGCCGGATCAGTTCGCCGGCCTTCTGAAACACTTCCCTTATTGGCTGGAATTTCATTGAATTTTGGATCGGTCATTGACTCGCCTCCACTTGTTGGACGGCTTTCGGGCCCGAATTGACACACTCCCCGTGCAAAACACCAACCTTGTATGCCGGGTCAGATGACGTGCAGGAACCACAAAACCAGCACAATTACGATGACCAAGCCAAGCCCGCCTGACGGGTAGTAGCCCCAACCGCGCGAATAGGGCCACGTCGGAGTGGCGCCAATCAAGAGAACCACCAGGATGATCAGGAGAATGAGCCCCATACACAATGGACCGTCCCGATGTCGAAAATATAACAGCTATTTGGTACTGGCCGGGCTGCTTTCACCGTTATCCTTTCATTTTCGACCGCCTCGATACCATTTCCGGCCAAGACCTGTTTCTAGCCTTCACGTCTACTCACAAGAATCCTAACCGCTCCACTGGACGCCGAATTGCCCGTGAAAGCAGGACCCAATATGCGACTCGCAGCCGCTTTCTTTCTCTCCTTGACCCTCTCGGCCGCTCCCCAGCCCGCGATCCCGGACACTAAGGCGGGCGCCGTTCTTACCGCGTGGCTCGATGCCTTCAATTCCGGCGACCATGCCCGTCTATCGGCATACCTCGACAAATATGAACCCGATCATAAAGACCGCCTCGACCAGTTGATGAACTTTCACGATCAAACCGGCGGCTTCAATCTTATTCGGATTGAAAAGAGCGAGCCGCTTCATGTCGAAGCGTTGGTCAAAGAGCGCGGCGGCGATAACTTCGCGCTTCTCAAGCTGGATGTAAGCGATTCCAATCCACCCTCCGTCACACAACTAAATCTCCACATTGTTCCCCGGCCGCCTGACCAAGCGCAAACGCCGCGCCTGACGTTCGATGAAGCCGTCAAAGCTCTCGACGCAAAGGCTGCGGATTTAGCTGGCCAGGATAAGTTTTCCGGCGACGTGCTGATTGCGCATCACGGGCAAATCGTCCTGGAGAAGGCATACGGTCTGGCGGATCGCGACAAACACCTCAGCAATACTTTGGACACGCAATTCCGCATCGGGTCTATGAATAAGATGTTTACCGCCACTGCTATCTTGCAGCTTGTCGGCGAAGGCAAAATTGATCTTGCGGCTCCCCTCGGCAAGTATTTACCCGACTACCCTAACCACGATGTCGCAACCAAAGTGACCATTCGCAACCTCCTCACGCACACGGGCGGTACCGGAGATATCTTCACGCCCGAGTACGACAAGCATCGGCTCGAAGTCCGCGAGCTGGCCGATTACGTCAAGCTCTTTGGATCGCGCGGGTTGGAATTCGAGCCCGGTTCCCAATGGTCTTATTCGAACTACGGATTTATATTGCTGGGAGTTGTCATCGAGAAGGTTTCGGGCGTCTCTTATTACGAGTACGTGCGCAAACACATTTTTGAGCCGGCCGGTATGCATGCCACCGATTCACTTCCGGAAACGGACAGCGTGCCAAACCGATCCGTCGGCTATATGCGCAAGGACGGAGCCTGGGTGCCAAACACAGACACTCTGCCGTGGCGCGGCAGCTCCGCCGGCGGCGGATATTCCACCGTCGGAGATCTCTTCCGGTTCGCCCAGGCGCTCTCGAGCGGCAAGTTAGTCAAGCCCGATTTGTTTGCCCAGATGACATCGAAACAGGCCAGTGCTCCGGAGATGCCTGCCGGGGAGGGTTACGGCTTCGGGATGGGAATTTCCGACGAGCCGCAAGGCAAGCGCTTCGGCCACGGTGGTGGCGCGCCGGGAATGAACGGAGAACTGCAAATCTATCCGCGCTCGGACACCGTTATCGCAGTGTTATCCAATCTGGACCCGCCCGCCGCCTCCAGGCTCTCTGACTTCTTCGATGAGCGAATGCCGGCGAGGTGAAGACTTAAAGCCAATCCCCCTACCGCCCCTAGGGTTTTAGCGCTCTCACCCGTCGCAAAAACTCGGCGCGCAAATTGGAATCGTGACTGTATGCGAGTCCTTGCAGGAACTCCCAGTAATCGTCCGGCGAAGGCCCGGCCAGCGCGTCCGCATCGCGATCATCGCCGAGTTGATGTAGCGCTTCTTTAAAAAATCGTGGCCGTGGGAAAAATATCGGTTCGTCGTGAAAGCCCGCCGAATCCGGTTGCTTCAGGCCTTCTATCGATTTGTAGCAATACTCCGGAGAGTAATGGCGGCCGGCTCCAGGAGTCTTTTCGAAGGCGTGAACCTGCTCGCACAGTGCTGGATTGCGCTGGTTCTGCGCGATTTTGAGGTAGCACTCGGGACGCAGCAAACCCGCCTTGCCGACGGCGGCATTGGGAGAAATCCTCCCGCACAGTGACGGATCGTTGCTGTCCAGCGCCAGCATCTCGTAAAGATACTCCACTGGGTTGGCATACCGGATGGCCGCTGGCGCTTCGGCTTCGTTATAGTTCGGACCGCGTTGAACACGCGCCAGGAAATCGCGGTCCCCTCTGAGCTCCTTGTAAGCCGAATAGACAGGATGCTCGTATGGGCTCTGCTCATAGATGTAATCGCCCACTTCTCCATCGCCAAAGCCGAGCTGCTGCATGAAGTGAACGAAGGGTCCCATGCGGTGTGGATCCGGAATAACCGATGTCGGCGCAAACAAATGATCCCGGCAATACGCGGCATCGAATCGGCTCCCGTCCATGCCTTCGATTCTTACGGGTTTGACATGCTCGCAAAGGCTCGGATCGTGAAGCTCAATCGCAACGTTGTAATAACAGCTCGATTGCAGTCTTTCCACCTCCAGGCCTCGTGGATTGAACCCGCCACCACCCCCGTTCGCCAGTGGATGGATTCGCTCACATAGGTCTGGAGCCTTGAATGCGTTGGCGATGATGTCAAAGAAATTATCAAGATCCGTCGGCATTTGCAGGTCGCTCACCGGCAACCTGGCGCGTTGCGAAGGTCTCGAAATCGGACCTGCTGAAGGCCGCTCCGGCCGTTTATCCGGCAAAACGAAATCGAGCGTAATATACGCATTGCCCTTTACCGGTTTGGCGTCCTCGGTCGCGGGCTGGAAGCGCCATTTACGAACGCACTCGAGCGCTTTCTCGTCCAAACCCCAGCCAAGCGATTCCTGCACTTTGAATTCGTGTGCCGCGCCGTCGGCGTCCACCTCGCCGGTGATAACAATCTTTCCTTGAATCCCCTCATCCCAGGCTTCCTGCGAGTATTCCGGCTCCGTCTTAAAGACCGGCTCGGGCGGCGCGAACACGTGCAAAAGAGCGGATGGCGTAGGTTCTGTTACCGGCTTAGCCGCAGGCGGTTCCGGCTCTTTGTGCAGCTTTGCACCCTCGGGCGCGTGAAACTCGAACAGCGCCGCCGCAAGCGCCGGATCCGTCTCGATGCGCTGGTATGTGATGGTCTCGGCAATGTGGTTGTCCTCGGGCCCGGTCGCATCCAGATCCGCGTCGAGAAAATCTCGCAGGATCAGTTTGCGAGTCGGCTCTATGCACATCGTGCGCGAGACGCGTCCAATTCGCATCACCATTCCGGGTAGAATCATCAACTGGTCGATTGCCCGGTATTGCGCCTTCACGACCACGCAACTTTGGGAGCGGCCTTCAAATTCGCTGTGATCCCGGCCCGCTATCGCTGCGGATTTGATCCCTTCATCAACGTGGTCAAAGCCGCTCAATGTGCTGGCAGTGCAGAACCCTCGCAAATCGCCCTGAGGAAGGACTTGCTCGTATTCATTTCGATCGGCGTGGTACACCCAACCGGTTTCGCCGTCGCAGACTGCCAGGGTCCGCTGAGTGCCGAAGTCCTCCATGCCGCCGTTCTCTTCCATGCGCATCTGTCCTGGCCGCCGAACCGCGATTTTGAAATCGAGGTTCCACTTACCCGCCACCAAGCCTAAGTCGAGGTCTTCTGTGATATGGCCTGCGGCGCGATACGTCTTCAGATTTCGTGCATTCTCGGCGACCTGATGGAGCAGCAGCAGCGCATCCTGCGTAGTTTGAGCAAAGCTCAGCGGCGCCACTAGCAGAAACAGGATTGCGAATCGCCTGCCGCGAATGGGGTGCCGGGGCGCAGCATACGCGCGTGCGTCGTCAATACACGGAAGGAACGTGGCCACCCGGACAGATTTGTCTCGGAAGAGGCAAAGCCGTGCGAGATCTGATGGCGTTAGACGCGAAGCCGAGCCTGGGATTGTACTGCAGCGGCACGGGCCAGCATCGGAGTCGACCAATTGCTAGCCACGATATTTAGCAGCTCATCGCAAATATCATGCGGTGCGCGCGTCGCGCAGATTGCATGATAATCCTTATCGCGATAGTACTGAACCAGCTCGGCCGCGTTCAGCTCATACAGGCGCAGCCGTTCGCGAACGGTCTCCGCGTTGTCGTCCGAACGCTTCACCAGCGGGCAGCCGTCGTTCTCGCAAACAAGCTCGGTCGCGCTGCTACCTGGGTCGATGCTGAAGGTCCGACCGCACTCCGCGCAATGCCGGCGGCGGCTCAAGCGCGAAACAATCTCGTCGGCCGAGATTTCAAAGTCAAACACCACTGGGCGCGGTTTCTGTAAACCCGCAAGCAACCCATCCAGAAAACGGGCTTGGGAAATGGTACGGGGATAACCATCAAGGATACAGCCGGATCGGCAATCGCGCTCACGCAAGCGGCTCGCGATCACCTGGTTCATCAGGTCGTCGCTAACAAGCTGACCGGAAGCCAAAATGCTCTGCACCGCCCGGCCTAACGGTGAACCGGAACGGCATTCGCGCCGAAGCATTTCCCCGGTGGAAATAGCGGGAATGCCCAGCTCTGCGGACAGACCGGTAGCCTGGGTTCCCTTCCCCGACCCCGGCGGCCCAAGGAAGACCACAATCTGGCATTGGGTGTGCTTACGTGGCATTTCTCCCCGCCAGCCAGTTTGGAACAGGTGTAAGGTAAAAGCAAGACCCAGTAGTCCGAGGCGGACCAGTAGACCGCTCCGGCCCGCCCTACCGGGTTCCCGGTAGGAATATTCCCAGTTCTCATGAGGCTAGCGGATGATTTCTGGCGAAATGTGGCAGGAGCTACGCACGCTGCTGCAAGAACGGCAGATTGGCCCAGGTATTGCCCTGTTGCAGCAACACGGAAGCGAATTAATTCACATTGAACCCGGGCAACCGGGCGCTGGCGTGGCAGTGGGCTGTCTGGCGCAATGGGTGGACGTTGGCTTTGAAGGCGCCGCTTTGCTAGCCGGCCTGCTGGGTCGATTTTCCAAGGCCGCCCGCCAGTCGCTTCCCTTGAGCGATTACATTCATCTGCGTTTAGCGGAAGCACTGGTCGCGATGCGGCACGAAGACTTAGGCGAGGCTCTGCGACACCTCGAAACCGCCCTGCGCGTCTGCGATGAGGTGCAAGACGCCAAGATTGCAGTCGTGGCGAGCCTGTGGAAGGCGCGCTGCCTGAGAAAGGCTGGTGAGTACGACCAGGCCCTGGAAATCACGCGCCGCGGCATCGAGATTGCCCACGAAATCGGTTCCTCGAAAATGGCGGCCGTGATGCGAACCCTGGAGAGCTGGTTGTTATTCCAGAAAGGCGAGACCAAACCGGCCCTGGCGATTTTGCAAGAGGCCGAAGCGGCGCTACGAGAAACCGACGATTTCATCACGCTCGGAAATATTCAATCGACTTACGGCCGAATTGCGCTACGCGAAGGGCGATATGACCACGCCATGCAGTACTTCGAGACATCGATTGATATTTTCAAGCGACGCGGATCGCTCGAAGGATATCTCGCTCGCTCGCTCACCAATACGGCCCAGGCAAAACGGTTCGCGGCGTTGCAGCTTCGGCGATCCATCGATGCCAGGCGTGAGCGGGAGCGAGGCGGTAAGCCGGATAATGCCGCCAAGCAGGACAAAAGCGGGCAATTAGAGCGCATGCACGAGCTGCTGCGGAATGCTCAGACGGACCTCGCGCAGGCTGACGCGATTTACAAGCGCATGGGCAATCATCATGGCGCCGGCAACGTCGACGTAAACCTGGCAAGTGTCTACCTGGATCTCGGCGATCTCGACAAGGCGGAGGAGCGCGCGCTGGAGGCGTTCGATTTAGGCGCCACGAAGGCAGACTATTTGCTGATGTGCCGCGCGAGGGTCGTCGAAGCCATGGTGGCGAACGCGCGCTTCGAAGAGCAGATCGGCGAAACCGAGGACCCCAGCCGTTTTGCGCAGCTCGCTCACGATTGTGCCAAAGAGGCGGTAGACCTCGGAGAGCGAACCCAAAGCCGAAGACTCCGTGCGCAGGCGCATATCTGTCAAGGCCTGACATTGGTGAACGGTTTCTTCAACAACACCGACGCGGCCCGGACGTGTTGTAACCGTGCCGAAGAGTACCTGGATCACGACCGTCACGATGCCTTGTGGCAGGAGGTCGAGATATTACGGGCCAAGATTCTGCACGGCGGCGTGGAGGACCCGAATCTGCGCGCCTGGTCCCAGGGCGAGGTCGGGAATAAGTCCCTGCAGGCAGTAGTGGCTGATTTTGAAGAGTTAGTGATCCGCCGAGTATGGGAGCGAGAAGAGCGCAAAGTGTCACGCGTGGCGCATCGGCTGGCCGTCTCGCCAAAAAAAGTAAGACGCGTGTTACGGCACTTAGGAGTGATGGAAACGTGATTACTCAATAGCGCAAAGGGCGCGGATGCGCGCCGCCAGGCAGCAAGGAACTCGCTAAGTCTTGGGCGGGCGCTCGATACTGCGCCCGTTTTGCGCGGGTTTCCTAATACAATCGCACCCCGCGCGGTCCCGGCTTCCGATGCATATGCACAGTATCCACAAACCGCACGCTGTTATTGCCTGAAGTCATCACCAGCGTGTGCGTGCGATGGCCTTCCCCGAAGAAGCGCACGCCGCGCAGCAGCGCGCCATCCGTCACTCCGCAAGCCGCGAACACTATATGGCTACCCATCGCAAGATCGCCCGCGGTGTAGATGCGGTGCGGATTCTTGATGCCCATGCGCGCGACGCGTTCTTCGAGTTCCGGCCGGTCAATCACCAGGCGCGCCACCATTTCGCCATGCAGGCAGCGCATCGCGGCGGCCGCGAGCACGCCTTCCGGTGCACCGCCGATGCCCATCACCGCATGCACCCCGTTGCCGCGGACCGCAACCGCAATAGCAGCCGAAAGATCGCCGTCTCCGATCAAGCGAATGCGTGCGCCTTCGCGCCGAATATTTTCAATCAGGCGCTCGTGGCGAGGCCGGTCGAGCACGATAATCGTCAGGTCTTTCACGTCGCGGTCCAGACGCCGTGCGATCGACTTCAAATTTTGCGACACAGGCGCGTCTATATCGAGAGCGCCCCGGCACGCCGGGCCCGCCATAATTTTCTCCATGTAGCAGTCGGGGGCATGCAGCAAGCCGCCGGGTTCGGACGCCGCCAGAACCGCGATCGCATTCGGAGCGCCCGTAGCGCAGAGATTGGTGCCTTCCAGCGGATCGACCGCAATATCCACGCCCGGAAAATCCGCGCCGTCAGGGGCAGGTGCGCCGACGCGCTCGCCGATATATAGCATGGGCGCTTCATCCCGCTCGCCTTCGCCAATCACTATATTGCCGGCAATCGGAACAGTTTCAAAAGCCTGCCGCATCGCCTGAACAGCGGCGTGGTCGGACTGCTTGCGATCGCCTTGGCCCATGGTGCGGGCGCTGGCAATAGCAGCTTCTTCAACAACACGGACCAGGTGCAGCGCCAGGTCGCGCTCGATATTAGTTTCAGTTGAATTCATAGATAGCGGCCCGCCGGTAAGCGGTAGCAACGTACATCATGATAGTCTGCGTAGGCAGCGTAGAATCGCCCGCTCTGCGTGGCGCCGCCCTGTGGAATCCTAAAATCATGAGTGCTCTCCGTTCGAAGTCCTCAACCTCGGAAATACCGTTCACTCCCTCCGCGCGCCCGCTAAGTACCAATAACCACCTGATCCGTTGGGTCGAGAAAATCGCCGAGCTGACTAAGCCCGCGGCCATCCACTGGGTAGATGGTTCGCAAGAAGAGAACGACGCCCTGTGCGCCCAGATGGTCGAGAGCGGCACATTCATTAAGCTGAATGACGAGCTCTGGCCGGGCTGCTACTACGCGCGCTCCGATCCAAGCGATGTCGCGCGTGTCGAAGATCGAACCTTCATCTGCTCGCTCTCGAAAGACGCGGCCGGCCCGACCAATAACTGGGTCAACCCGTACGAAATGCGCCGCAAACTGAAGACCCTGTTTCGCGGATGCATGCGCGGACGAACCATGTACGTCCTCGCCTTTAGCATGGGAACGACCGATTCCCCCATGTCACAGATCGGTGTGGAACTGACCGATTCGCCCTACGTGGTAGTGAATATGCGCATCATGGCGCGCATCGGATTGCCGGCGCTGGCGGAAATCGACAAGGACTCGAAGCGTGTCGTGCCCTGTGTCCATAGCGTCGGCGTGCCGCTCGCTCCCGGACAGCGCGATGTGCCGTGGCCGTGCAATGACGAGAAGTATATTGTGCACTTCCCGGAAACGCGGCAGATTTGGTCGTATGGATCCGGCTACGGCGGCAATGCGCTGTTGGGTAAGAAATGCTTCGCGCTCCGCATCGCTTCGAACATGGCGCGCGACGAGGGCTGGATGGCCGAGCACATGCTGATCCTCGGGGTAGAGGACCCGCAAGGCGAAAAGACCTATGTCGCGGCGGCCTTCCCAAGCGCCTGCGGCAAAACCAACTTCGCCATGATGATTCCGCCCGAAGGCTTCGAGGGCTGGAAGATTTGGACCGTCGGCGACGATATTGCATGGATCAAGCCCGACGAAACCGGACAGCTCTATGCCATCAATCCCGAAGCGGGCTTCTTCGGCGTGGCGCCCGGCACGTCGCCCAAGACAAACCCAAACGCGATCGCGACGCTCTCTCGCAATACCATCTTCACCAATGTGGCGCTCACGCCCGATGGCGGCGTGTGGTGGGAGGGCCTGACCGGCGACCCGCCCGCCGAGTGCCTCGATTGGCAGGGCAACCGCTGGACGCCGCAGATTGGAAAAGAAACCGGCAGAAAAGCGGCGCATCCAAACGCGCGTTTCACCTCGCCCGCCTCCCAGTGCCCTTCAATCGATCCGCAATGGGAAAACCCGGGCGGCGTGCCAATCAGTGCATTCATCTTCGGCGGCCGTCGCGCCTCCACCATCCCGCTGGTCTTCCAGGCCTTCAACTGGAGCGCAGGCGTATACGTGGGCGCCACCATGGGTTCGGAGATGACCGCGGCTGCCGCGGGAACCATTGGAAAAGTGCGCCGCGACCCCATGGCAATGCTTCCCTTCTGCGGCTACCATATGGGCGATTATTTCCGTCACTGGCTGCGGATGCAGCGAAGCCTCAGCGTCACGCCCAAGATTTTCCACGTGAATTGGTTCCGCAAGGGCGAGGACGGGAAATTCATCTGGCCGGGATACAGTCAGAACATGCGAGTGCTCAAGTGGATTGTCGATCGCGCCCGCAGCCGCGCCTTCGCGAAGGAGACGCCCATCGGCTGGGTGCCGCGCTATGAGGATATCGAGTGGAAAGGGCTCGAATTTCCAAAAGAAAAATTCGACCAGTTACAAACAGTCGACGACACGGCCTGGAAATCCGAAGTAATGGGCCACGAAGAGTTATTCATCGAGCTACATGACCACTTACCGCCCGAAATGATCTACGAGCGCGAGTTACTGATTTGCAGACTCTGATCTAGAGCCTGCTGCTTTCACCTTCCGGGTCGCATTCATGCTCTACTCCCTGCCCGCTGCGCTGAGGAGCTTTCTCCGCGCGCGTTGCGGCCCCGGTCTTTCTCACAAAATCTCTTGACATTTCCACTTAATCCGTTTTAAATTAATTACACGGCCACGGGGTCCTACACTCCGTCAAACATTACCGACAACGTGACCGGCACAACGTCGTTTTCGTGGACGGCCAGCAAACCTTCCCCCAGTAGCTCGTGCGACGGCTACACTCCAGTATCCAGTCTCACCATCACAGGCACAATCGCAAACAAAGGCAATGACACGACAGCGAGCGCGACCTGGAAAAATAGCAGCGGATTGTCCGGTTCGGATGCGCTGGAAAGCAATCTGGTGCTGACGCCAACGAACGAAATACTTCAATCTGGCGGATGGGGTGTCAACAACCCTACTAAACTGAACATCATCCAAACTTTGCAAGATACCGAGAGTTATGATCCGGGTGATCCTCATTCCAATGAATTCCAAGGCCGCCAGGTATACGAGACAGCTTCTGGGTCCGGAACCGACGGATGCTATAACGCCGCGAAGGGAACATCGCCATACGCCCCCTTTTCAGCAGTAACAGGTGGCACATGGAATGTAGGCTACACAGCGGGGTATACGGGTGATACCTACGGTTACGACACGGTCGGGTATCCTCAAAACGAAGTAGATTGGTATTAGCGTAACCTTTCTGGCATCCCAGGGGCTCTACCATGTACAACCACCTTTAAGCAACAAATGAATATAGTCGATAACATTAGTGGCTTCGGAAATCAGGCATATGTCACGCACACGATTACTCTAATCATCGGCGAAGACTACATCACTGTAAAGAAAGACAATGTAAGCGAAACGGAGGACGGGTTATTCTAATGCGAGTCACCGCAACAAAGCTTCTTCACAACAAGTCTGCCATTGCCTCGCGCGTGACGGTATTGTCCGCTGGTCTGATAATGTTTGCGCCAATTCCGGCGATGCACGCGCAAGCGCCCATTGCTCGATTGTCGGAGCCGACGGTTATAACTGTCGACAACCCGAGGCCGCTGGCTCGCGTCTTGGCCCGAATCGAGGAGCTATATCATTCACCTATCGATTATGAAGAGGTGCCTTACGAGAGTCCGAACGACCTGGCCCACACCTCTGTGGTGCGGAACGGCGTGGCCACGGAGCGCGTGTTTCCTCGCGGCGGGCAATTCTCGGTGACGCTGTCGCCCGATGCGGACCCGACGCCCTTTCTGGCGGTTCAGTCGCTACTCTCTGAATATTATAAGGCCGGCTTCGCCGGACAGTATCGAATCGATCAGCTATCGGGCCGGATAGAGGTGATTCCGGTGCGGGTCGCAACGGCGGCTGGCTCACAACGCGATGTTGGTGCAATTATGAGTACCTCCGTATCCATTTCTCCTTCCACCCGGCCAGTCGCCGTGATGCTCAATATGTTAGCGAGTGAGCTCTCGGCGATGAGCGGTGCCAAGATCGTAATGGCGAACGAACCGTTTCCGGATAACGCCACAGTAGAACTAGGTGCGGACAATGAACCGGCAAGAAATGTTCTCGCGAACCTGGCCGATAAAACCGGTGTGCCCCTTTCATACGCGCTGCTGTACGATCCGAACGAGAAGACTTACTATCTTGACGTCAGAGCTGTTCCCATGGACGTTAAGCCAGGAAGGCCACGACAGTCGAACGGCCCGAATACCCTGCCACGGACTGGCCAGCCTAACAGTCCGTTCTTCGTGAAAACCAACTAGACTCGCCGCTTATACGGGCGCTATCAGCGCAATTTGCTAACAGCGCCCGTCCTCTAGCTAAAAGCCGAACACGAACACCGGGCGACACTTATCACCCGAAATCATCTACGGGCGCGAGTTACTGATTTGCAGGCTATAACGGCCCCATTTGCCGCAACCGGCGCTACTTGCGACAATAATTGATGAGCGCAATGAAGAACTTTGAGCGCATTACGGTTGATCCGGCACAGATGGGCGGAGTCCCTTGCGTGCGCCATCTTCGTATTCCGGTAGCCACAATCCTCCGAATGCTGGCAGGCGGCCTAGCGGAGCATGAGATCCTTTCCGAATACCCGGACCTCCAAAAAGAAGATATCCGAGAGTGTCTGCGATTCGCCGCGGCCGCTACTATGGAGGGCGAGCTGCCTCTCCCGCAACCAGCTTGAGGTTTCTCATCGATAATGCCTTACCACCGCGCCTCGCTGGCCTTCTCGTCACAGCCGGGCACGATGCAGTTCATGTGCGAGCCTATAGAATGCACGCGGCGAGCGACGAGGAAATTCTAGCAAGAGCATTCGAGGAGGACCGAATTGTAGTCTCGGCGGACACCGATTTCGGGACGATTCTCGCTATGCAGGAGGCAGAGCGTCCATCGTTTGTCTTGTTCCGCGAGCCGAATCTACTTGGCGCACACGATTACCTCAACGCGTTGCTTCCTTCTTTGCCGGCACTCGGGCCGGCGCTGATGAGTGGATGTGTCGCCGTTTTTCGACATGGACGGCTGCGGGTTCGGAAACTGCCAATCTCGGGATAGATAGGTCCCCCGAGCCCTACGCGCGCAATTCTCAAACTCCAATGCGATCTATTAAGATCAGGTACTGAAATGCCGCAGCAAGATCTGGTCCGCGTGACCCCCGAAGAGATCGTCAACTTCATCCTCGAAGAAATGGAAGCCGGCCTCTGTCCCACCTATTACAGCAACCTCGTCCCGAGCGTCTACGATGTCTACCTTTACATCGATGATCTCGAGCGTCTTCGCCCGCTCGAACAGCGCATGCGCGAGGAGGCCGTCAATGCTCTCAGCGAAAAACTATCCGCGCTAAACAAAGCTGCGGAGCCTAAATTGAAAATCCCGGGCGCGCCGAAAAAACGCAAGAAACGCTATGAAACGCTCGGCGAATGGTCGATCGAGTTCCACGAGAATGCCGACGATGACGCCCGCGAAAATCCCTTGGTGATTCACTCAGCCTTCCCGCCTAACGCCGATTCTGAAGACCGCGCCGGCACTCTGACCGAGCGAATCACGAAGCGCCGCGCGGACGGTCAAACCGTCACAAGCGCGACGCAGCGAACAGGAGATGTCGACACACGCCGCGCCACGGGAATCGTTTACGCCAATCTCGCTTATGAAGACGATTCCGGCGCACACACCTTTCAAATGACCAAAGACGTGCTCAAGATCGGCCGCGGGTCGCCCGATCATTGGGTCGATCTGAAGCTGAAGGCCAAGAAAGATGTCTCCCGCGAGCACCTGCAGATCCGTCGCGATCCCGCCACCGGCAAGCTGTTCCTCAAGGATCTGAGCACCCTCGGCACCACTGTGGATGGCAAGCGCGTGCCGTCCAGTATCCAGCAGGCCGACGGCGCAGACATGGATGCGAACATAGAAGTGCCGCTTCCCGGCAAGGCGCGCATCGGATTGGCGGGTGTGCTGTTCATCGATTTCAAGGCAGTCAAACAGAAATGACGCGTCTTCACGCCGCGCGCTACGTGTTTCTCATCCTGCTGCTTTTGTTTGCGGCCTGCGCTCTGCTCTTCGCCCGCAAGAAGGTGTAGTTCATGCCGCCGGCTGTCCCGCGTTTTTCATCGGCTGCTTCGAGCGATCAGGGTTTCGTTCGACCCAACAATGAAGATCGCGTCTATTGCGACAACGATCGCGGATTCTTTCTCGTGGTGGATGGAATGGGAGGCCACGAAGCGGGCGAGCAGGCCGCCGACATCGCAGTCGAGCGCATCCGCGGCCGCCTGGAGCGTCAAACCGGCAGCGCTGCCCAACGCCTGCGCGAAGCAATTGCGCTCGCCAACAACGCCATCTACGAGGCTGCCCGCGAGAACCCGGCATGGAACGGCATGGCCTGCGTGCTAACGGCCGCCTTGATTGACGATGGGCAGGTGACCGTCGGCCACGTGGGCGATTCGCGCCTTTACCGAATCAAACGCGGCGTCTTCGAAAAAATCACTCACGATCACTCGCCCGTCGGCGAGCGCGAGGATAGCGGCGAGTTGACTGAGGAGCAGGCTATGCAGCACCCGCGCCGCAACGAAGTCTATCGCGACGTTGGCTCCCAGGAGCATACGCCGGACGACGAAGACTTCATCGAGATCGCAACCTTCCCGTTCGAGCCCGACAGCGCGTTCCTGCTCTGCAGTGACGGCCTCAGCGACGCGCTGGCGTCGCAAACCATTCAGCGCATCATCGAAGAGCACGCCGGCGATCCGTCCGAGACTCTTCGCATCTTGATCGACGCGGCAAACGAAGTCGGTCACGATAACGTCTCTGTCGTGCTGGTAGAGGGTGCGTCATTCGCTGCTTCTTTCGGGAAGCGGCCCCGTAGCCGTCGTAAAGACGCCGCACTCACCGGGTCGTTGCCTGGCGAAGCGACGGATCGCCTGGGAGCAGCGCAGCCCGTTGTTCCCGCCCCTTGGTACCGCAGCGCTCCTGCGAACCTCTTTTACGGCGCACTGCTTGGTGCGCTCATTCTGTTTTCGATACAGAAGCTGCTCGCTCCCGCAAAGCGTGGACATGCCCCCCATGTGCTCACAGTTGCCGGACCCGCCACCATTGCCGGGGCGCTTGCAAAAGCGCAACCGGGCGACACCATCGCCGTAGCCCCCGGCATGTATTCCGAAACCCTGCATCTGAAAGACGGAATCACACTCATCGCGCAGCAGCCGCATGACGCCATCCTTAAAGGATCAGTTGAGGCCGACAATCTTCGTCGTGCACGCCTGGAAGGATTTCAGATTCGCAGTGAGAGCGCGATCCGCATCCGCAACAGCAATATCGTGCTGGCCGCGGACGACATCGCGGAATCGCACAGCGCCGGCGTGGAGTTCAGCGGCAATTCCCACGGCGAAATCTTTGCCTGCAATATCCACAACAACACCGGCCCCGGCATCCTGTTGACCGCTGCGGCCGCTCCCTCAATCGAACACAACCTCATTCTGCAGAATGGCCTTGCGCCCGGCGCATTGCGGCCGGGCATCGATTTTCATTCGACGGGTCATCCACTCATCTCGGCAAACATCTTCAGCGGCAACGGCTCGGAACCCCTCTGGCTCCCGGCGCCAGACGATTCCATCATTCAGCGAAACTCGTTCGCTCTTGACGGAAAATCCGACGAGCGGCCAAAATTCCGAATAGTGCCTATTCAGGTAGGGCAGCCGTGAACCCCGGCGATCAATACGGCCGCTACCAGATCGTTCGGCCCATCGGGCGAGGGGCCATGGGCGATGTCTACCTCGCTCGCGAATTGCAATCCGGTCGTGAAATCGCACTCAAAATTATTCAGAAAGGATCTGACCCCGAAGATCAAGACATCATCGATGCCGAACGGCTCGGAGCCGAGTTGCAGAAGCGCCTCAGCGGCCTTGATCGCCGCGTCGTCGCCGTCCATACTTACGGCGACATGGGCCCTGATCTCTTCATCGAAATGGAGTTTATCGATGGCGACGACCTTTCGGCTCTCATGGCCCGCAGGCAGATCACTTATTCTTTCGCCGCGCACGTCGCCCGCGAGCTATGCGAGATGCTCGAAAATCTTCGCACCTTCACTACCGTCATCGGCAGCCGCCAATTTTCCGGTGTGATCCACGGCGACCTGAAGCCGGGTAACCTGCGCATCGATCGTCACTCTCAAGTCAAGGTTCTGGATTTCGGCATCGCCAAAGCGCTCACGCACACGCGTAAGTACACCGCGAACGTCTTCGGCAGCACGGCCTACTGCTCGCCGGAGCGCATCGAAACGCAGAACATGGATACTCAATCCGAATTGTGGTCGGTGGGTGTCCTGCTGTACCAGATGATTGCGCACCGGCTGCCGTTTGACGAGCCCACGAAGGAGCGTCTGGAGCGCCGCATCCGTTCCGCACAACCTCTGCCGCCGCTGCCTGCTCCCTGCCCCGAGCCCTTGCGCCGAATCGTGTTCAAGATGCTGGCGCGTGATCCCGCCCGCCGTTACCAGACTCCTGTCGATGTCATCGAAGACCTGACACGCTTCCAAAACGGAAAGCAAGTAGTAGCCGAAGCCGTTCCTCTCGCAACTGCATTCGACGGTGATAAAACCGTTCGCACCACGCTTCCGGTTCCCGAAGCCGACCAGGGCGATCGCACAACGCCATCCTCACGCCCCGCCCCGGCGCAATCGCCACGGCCCACCTTTCGATCCGCCCGCCCAAGACGCAGCCCCACTCTGCTCGGATGTATGGCGATCGCAGCACTCGCGGGCATCCTCTTGGTCGTCTACTCGCTGCAGCAGCTCAACTTCTGGGACGACGCCGGCAAGTTCAAGACCGATTTAGAGGCCGAGCGCATCACCAACCTGGACAAAGCCTGGGCACAATACGAATCTCTGAACCAACGCTCGCATCTATCCGTCTTCTTATGGGGAGCTAAGCGCGCACTGAAGAAACGCCTGGTGGCTGCAGCCGACGAAACTATCTCCGAATATCGCAATAGCGATGCGCCTTCCATCTTTGAGCCGCAATGGGTACAAGCGCGCAACGATCTGTCTCGCGCGCTCGAGCTCGACCCCGGCGACAACGAGATCGAAGGCCGCCTGCGCTTGTGCGAAGCACATATCGACCGCATCGATGCCAAAACTTTGCGCGGCCCCGGCCGCCAGAAGCTATTGAATACAGCGGTCAACAAGTTCGACGAGGCCGCCGATCTCCTGAAACATTCGCCAGACCCTTATCTCGGGCTCGCCAATCTCTATATCTACGATCTCGGCGACGTCGACAAGGCCGCCGATGCGCTCAAGCAAGCCGCGCATTACGGCCATCCCATCGGCAAGCGCGAGACGGGCCTGCTTGCGGACGGCTATCTTCGGCGAGCAGACCGGGTTGTCCGCCAGTCGCACTCATTTGCTCAAATGCCGGGCGAGGAACGCGAATACCTCGATCGGGCGAAACAGGATTACCTTCATGCCGAGGATCTTTACCAACAAGCAGGTCTGTTCGGGGACGCGGCGCGGAATCGGCTGGTCGCAATGCAGGCCGAGCAGCGGGTCGAACAGCGGCTCACGCAGTTAGACAACACTCCGGTTTCGCAATGAAGGTCTCGAGATCTGAGCTCGCAACCCGCGCCCAGGAACGCGTCCTTACCGAGAGGCGCTCGCGTGCCGTATCGAGAGGCGTCGAGCTCATCTGCCTCATCATTGCTTCGATTGTCGTCGCCACTGGCTTGTATCTCGTGTATGCCGCCAAGACTCACAACCTCGCCCAGGAACAGGCCGCAACCCTCAATCTGAATGAGCTCACCGGTCCGCAGCAGTTGATTCCGTACCTCAGCGCCATCGCGGCCCCATCGGATCAGGAGTTCATCGCAGACCGGATCTACGATCTCAAACGCCGTGGCGAGACCTTCAACAATGTGGGCGCCATTGCGCGGCTGCGTGTCACCCCAGCGGACCTGCTCACCGCGCACGGCTTGGTCTCATTTCCAAAACGTCTCGCGGCTCTCTCCGCAGCCAGGCACTCCGTGTCGCTGCTCACCGCGCAGGAGCTCGCCGAGCTGAAAGCTCACCTTCGAGTCCGCGACGCCCTCAATTTTCGCCACCGCCTGCTTCTCTGGGCCGCCTTGTTTTTTGTGCCATTCTACGTCGTACACCTCGTCTGGCGGCTGCGCGGATTTGCCGGCGACAATCTCATTCTTCCTGTCATCCACGTACTCTGCGGAATCGGCCTGATTCTCATGATCAGCTTGCGCGACCCGCTTCGCGACACCTTGATGTTCGCCGATTTCACCCAAGGCGTCATCGCCGGTTGCGCCGCGCTGCTGCTCTTCAGCATCCCGAATTATCAGCGGCAATTCGCCCGCTTGAGTTATCTGCCGCTGCTCGCGGCTTTATTGCTCGCCTTTGCACTGGGCGTATTCGGCACCGGGCCTGGATCAAGCGATGCCCGCGTCAATCTGCTCTTTTTCCAACCGGTCGAAATCATCCGCATTCTGCTCGTCTTCTTCCTTGCCGGATATTTTGCACAGAACTGGGATGCTCTGCGCTATCTCAAGCAGCAGCGCGGCCCACTCGCGGATGCTGCGCGCCGCTTCAATCTCCCGCGTTTCGATTATCTGGTGCCCGTCGCCGCCGGCGTTGCTGTTTCCATCGCTCTCTTCTTTTGGCTCAGCGATCTCGGCCCCGCCCTCGTCATTGGCTGCCTCTTCCTCACTCTGTACAGCCTCGCGCGCCACCGCGTTCTGCTCGCGGCCGCGGGCCTCGCCGTCATCATCCTGGCATTTGCCGTCGGGTACATAACAGGCTACCCGCATACCGTGCGCGAGCGCGTCGAAATGTGGAAATCTCCCTGGAGTAATCACGTCCACGGCGGAGATCAGTTGGCTGATTCGCTGTGGTCGCTCTCCACCGGCGGCGCCACCGGAACCGGTCTCGGCCTCGGCGATCCGCAAACCATGCCTGCTGCCCATACGGACCTGATCGTCTCCGCTTTCGGCGAAGAGGCCGGCGCGCTCGGCATTCTCGCGCTCTATTCTCTTTATGCCGTGTTGATCTACCGCAGCATCCGCATCGCGGTTCATGCTCCCGGCACTTACTCATTTTTTCTCGTGATCGGACTCGCGCTGATCGCCGCCTACCAACTGCTGCTAATCACCGGAGGTCTGCTCGGCCTCATCCCTCTCTCTGGCGTCGTCTCGCCCTTCTTGAGCTATGGAAAAACTTCCATGGTGGCGAATTTCGCGCTCTTCGCTATCGTGCTTTCCGTCTCAAACAGAACAGAAAAGCCGGCCCAGCAATCGAATTTCGCCGCTGGGACTCGCATACTCACAGCCGTGCTCGCCGCCCTTGGCATCATCGTGCTCGCACGTTTCTTCTGGATTCAGATTGCTCGAGCCGACGAAATTCTCGTTCGCCCAACTCTGGTAACGCAAGCCGACGGCGTCCGCCGCTACCAGTACAATCCGCGCCTGCTGGAAATCGCCCGCGATCTACCCAAAGGAACAATTTTCGACCGCAATGGCCTTCCTCTCGCCACCAGCGACTGGTCTCAGATCGAAGCCCATCGCGCCGATTACCAGAAGCTCGGCGTGGCCCTCGATCAGACCACGTCTAAACTGGACCCGCGCTACTACCCATTGGGCCCGCAGCTTTTCTACCTCCTCGGCGATGTTCGAACTCGTCTCAAGCAAGGCGCAACCAATACCGCGTTTCAGGAGAGCGCATCCCGCGTTCGTCTCCAAGGCTATGACGATGTCGCCGAATTGGAAGAATCTCGCGACCCGGAAACCGGCCAGCTCACCACCAGAGTCCGCCGCGATTATCGCGCCCTCATTCCTCTTCTCCGCCATCGCTATCAACCGGACAATCCTGCCGTCAAGCAAATTCTCAACACGCCTCGCGACATCCACATGTCCATCGACGCCGCCCTTCAGATGCGTACCTCAGACATCTTGGGTAAGTATCTGACCAAGCTCGGCAAAGAGAAGGGCGCCGTCGTCATCCTGGACCCCGCGACCGGCGATACGCTCGCCGCCGTTAGCTATCCCTGGCCTTCGCAGGTGCAATTTGCCTCGCTGGCAACCGGCGCGCAAACAGCCGTCCCCAACCCCAATTTGCTCGATCGCGCTCGCTTCGGCTTGTATCCTCCCGGCTCCTCCTTCAAAATTGTCACCGCTATCGCTGCCCTCCGAAAAGATCCCGCGCTCGCTCAACAACGTTACGAATGCATCCGTCTGCCCGATCATCGCGTGGGAAACTTCGTATGGAATCGCGAGATCCGCGACGACATCAAAGACACTCAGCCTCATGGCTCGGTCGACATGCAGAAGGGCATCATTGTCTCCTGCAATGCCTACTTCGCCCAACTCGGCGCGCACAGCGTCGGCGCGAAGATGCTCTATGACACCGCAACTGCCTTGGGCATCTCCGTGGCGCAGCCGAACACGCCCGAAAAACTGCAGCAGTTCCTTCCGCAAGCCTCCTATGGCCAGGGCCAAGTGGTCGCCTCTCCCTTTCAGATGGCCCGCGTCGCCGCGACCATCGCCGACGGAGGCAATGCGCCTCAGGGGCGCTGGATCATTGATGAAACGAATCCGCGCGTGCGCCCTCCGGAGCCGCTCCTGTCGGCCTCGCTTGCAAATCAGATCGCCGGATACATGCGAAGCGTCGTCACTTCCGGAACCGCGCGAGTCCTGAATGCATCCGCCATTCCCATCGCCGGCAAAACCGGTACCGCGGAGCTGGCCAAAGCGCCCTCGCACGCCTGGTTCATCGGCTTTGCTCCCTACGGTGCCCAACGCGGTAATAAGCCCACGAAACAGATCGCCTTCGCCGTGCTGGTGGAAAACGGAGAATATGGAGGAACGGCGGCAGCTCCCATCGCCGGTGAAATTGTCGCGGCTGCCCACCAACTCGGTCTGATATGAAATCTCTGGAACAACTCGATTCCTGGATCAGCAGCAAAGTGCGCGCTTGGTCCTCGCGCATCTCTGGCGCGCCGAAAAGCGGAGAGTTGCTCGAAATCCGCCGCGACATACTGAACGATGTTCGCGATCACATACAGCCGCGCGGCGAAGGCAAAAGCGTTTTCCCGTACAACACCATCTCCATACACATCGGCTCCGAAGACAGCAGCCGGCAAGCTCTCCTCGAGCAAGCCTTCGCTCAAGACGACGATCTGCAGCAGACCATTTCCGCCCTGCTCGTCGAAGCCGGCTGTTCCCTGCCCGCCGGTTTGCAGGTAACTGTGATCGTTGCTGAAGGCGTTGAGCCCAAATTTCGCATTGACTATTCGAACCTGAAATCGCCCGCTGCTCCTGCGACTCCGAATACGCGGCCCGCCGCCAAGCTCACTGTCATTCTTGGCCAAGCCGATGCCACTGAATACATCATCGAATCCGACCGCGTCAATATCGGGCGTCTGAAAGAAGTCATTAGCGACAAAGACGGTCTCCGCCGCCGTAACCATATCTCATTCGCCGAAGCCGAGACCAGCGTGTCGCGCGAACATGCCTTCATTCGCTACGACGTGGAATCCGGTAAATTCCGTCTCTACGATTCGATGAGCCAGCGCGGCACCAACGTCTTCCGGGACGGCCGCCGTTTCGAAGTACCCAAGGGACCAACCCATGGCTTCCAGCTCCGCTCCGGAGATGAAATCCACCTCGGCACCGCCCGTCTTCGTTTTGATATAGATACTCTTCAGCCATGAAAAAGTCCATCGGCGACAACATCTTTCCGCAAGGCATGACTTTCGATGACGGCCTGAAGCTCTTGAAGCGCGCCCGCTATCAAGGCATCGAGCTCTGGCTAGGCGATCGCCCCTGGTTTCAGATGGCCACCACCGACGCCCAACTACGCGAAATGCGTAAGAAGATCGAAGATACCGGGCTCGATATCTCAAACGTTTCGAACGCGCTCGACTGGGAGGAAAACGTCTCCTCGCGCGATCCCGCCAAGCGCGAAGCCGCCTTCCGCCACATACGCCGCCAGATCGAAGCCGCCCAGATCTTCAATTGCGACGCCATTTTGATCGTCGCCGGACTTGTCACCGCCGACGCGCCCTACAACGAGGTCTACAATCGCTGCGTCGATTCGCTGAAAAAACTCGCACCCGATGCTGCCTCCGCCAAAGTCAAAATCGGCGTCGAAAACTGCTGCTCCGAACAAAAGTTTCTCCTCAGCCCGCGCGAGTTCAACACGTTCTTAAACGATGTCGATAGCCGCTGGGTCGGCATTCACCTCGACGTCGGGAACATACACGATACCGGCTTTGCGGAGCAATGGATTGAAATGCTCGGCCCCCGCATCACTCGCGTTCACTTGAAAGATGTTCTGAAGCATCGCGGCCGTTGCGGCGATCAAAGCGTCTACACAAACATCTTCCTGGGCGATAACAACTGGCGCGCCATCCGCGACGCCTTCACCAAGGTCGGCTACGACGGCTGGGTGGTTGCCGAGATGGAAGCCAAATATCGCTACGCTCCGGACCAGCAGATCTATGACACGTCCGCCGCCATGGACCGCGTCATCTCGGGCAACTTATAGATGACTCGCCGCCAGGTTCTCCAGCAAGCACTCTGCGTTCCTCTCACTGCATCTTTCTACAGCTCAAGCGGCCTCCGGATTCTGGCCGCACCCGATTGCCTGTCGCAAGAATCAGCCGCTGGATTTCGGTCCGTTCTCACCCTGCGCTGTCCCCGTAATCTGATCGTCGTGTGCGGGGCCGTTGACTACACCAGCGCTCTCCGTCTGCGGGATCACGCGCTGCACGGAGGCCGAATTCTCTGGGAGCTGTCGCCGCACGCTCCACAGCCGCGGCTCTTTCAAGACAAATTCGGCGTCACGCTCAATGAACCTCTTGCCGCGTCTCACGATCGGTTGTTTATCCGTTATTGCTGGCCGCACGCGACTCTCACCCGCAGCTTTTCTCCCGTTGTTCCTGTGCATTGCCCAGCCGGCGAAATCGTCGCTCACTACGGCGCCGTCCCGGTCGCTATAAAGCGCCGCATCGGCCGCGGTGGCATCGTGTTTCTTGGCTCCATGCTGGGCCCGAACCTTCGCGCCGAAGAACGGGAAGCGAGAGCCCTCGCCGCCGCTATATTTTCAGGAACAACTTCCGCCGGTACATCCACAGCAGCATAAACCAATACGTGAGCAGTACCGCTGCACCAAGCAGCAGCGGGTACAGACCCGGGCCGAAAATCGCGAACGGCCGGTCACCCAGATGAATGCGAAAACTGCTGAAGACGAAATCCTCGAATAGATGCGCGATCAGGTAAGCCGCAATCGAATTCATTCCCACTACCACCAGCGGAAATGCCCATTTGCGATATCCTTTCACGTCGATGATCCAACTGAATCCTGCCAGAAATAAGAAGCAGATGCCGCCGCTGAAAAGCGTCCAGCTTGGCGTCCAGATCCGTTTCACGATCGGGCAGATGCCCGTAAAATGCAACAGCAATCCAGCCGCGATTCCGATCAACCCCGCGACAACGAACCGCTTCAGCGGAATCACCGGCGCGAACCTTCTATACCAACGCCCCGCCACCAACCCCAGGATCATCGTCGCTAGAGTCGGAATGAAGCTCAGCGTCAGATACCCTCCCTCATTTGCCACGAACGGGCTTGTTCGCGGAAACAAATTCAGGAACCACTGATCGAACGCGTTTCCGAGATTGCTGTTCTTGTTCCAATGCGCCGCGAAACCGGAGAAATTATGCGCCCAATTTGCGGGAACGCCTACCGCCGCATAGTCGAAATGTGGCCCAGGCGCCGGATACAGCGCCCATGCCAACCAATACCCGAAAAGTATCGCCGCGAACGCGCCCCATTGCCAGCGCGGCGACCGGAACCCAAGCAGAAACAGGAACGGATAACCGAGGCCGATCTGCGTCAGTGTGTCCTCAAACGTGAAGTAAGTCTGCGTGCTGTGGATCGACCGCAGAAAGATGCCCAGCACCACCAACAGGAACGACCGCCAAAGTGCATGCCCGAACATGTGCCAAAACGTCGCACCCTTCCGCAGCCTGCTCGCGATCGAATAGGGAAGCGCCACGCCGACCAGAAAAGAAAAGCCCGGCTGAATCGTGTCGTGCAGCGAGCATCCGGCCCACTCCACGTGCGTTTGATTGTACGCAAGAAAGCCCCAAAACCAGTTTCCAGGGTACGCGTGCGCTACCTCGGCCAACCGCAGCACTTCCGCCATCATCAGCACCATGACGAAGCCGCGATACGCATCCACCGCCACGTTGCGAGCCGCCGATTGCGGCGCGACCGGCGCTATGATCTCGACATCCGCGGCATGTTGTTCAGCAGTTGTGCCTCTCATTTGAGTTACCAATAGAACTTCAACGCGAACTGAATTTCGCGCTGATCGTTTTGCCCATCGCGCGTTGAATTAATCTGCCCAAACGTCGTCGGGGAAGTATAGTCCAACGAACCCGGCGATGCCACCACTCCGTTCCCATTGAATCCTGGTGGCGAGAAGTTCGGCGTGTTGGTCAGGTTGAAGAACTCCGCACGCAACTCGAAATGCGTTCTCTCATTCACGCGAAACTCCTTGAATAACGAAAAGTCCAAGCGATGAAATCCGGGCCCATAGAACTGCGTGGGAGCGCCGCCCAGCGGACTGTAATCCGATTGCCCAATCGTCGTTGCAACCGGTGGACTCGTAAACGCGTTCGGATTCAGCCATTGGTTCACATTGTGCGGCCCCGCCGTCACGCTCTGCCCTGGAACCAGCAACGCATTGCAACCCAACCCCGACGTCGTAGTGATCACGCACGGTACCGTCCCCGGCTGCCCATCCTCGAGCGTCAGAATCCAATTTGTGCTCCACCCACCCAGAATCGCATCCACTACGCCCGGACTGTTTGAAAGAAATTCCCGCCCGTGCCCCACCGGCAATTGATATTCGCCACTGAGGTGAAAAACCTTTGGAATATCGAAATCGCACAGCCCGTAATCACCCTGTATCCCAAATCCTGGCAATAAAGGCGCCCGATACCCCGTCAGCGCCGTTGCATTCAGCACATCCACCGCGTCCGTGCGGCACTTTGACCATGTAAAATTCGCCAACATACTCAGCCCCGCATTGAACCTGTGCTCGTAATTTACTTGCAGCGAGTTATAGAAGCTATCGGCCGCGAAACTCGTGTAGGTGGAACCCGTCTGAAAATCGGGGAAGCGCGAGTAATTGAATGAATCGAGTCCCGGCGGCAAAATCAAACCGGGCGAATTAGGGTCAATATATACACCAAGATGGCGTACGGTATTGCCGACATACCCCGCCGCCAGCGTGTCATTCGACGCCAACTGATACTGCAGAGTCAAGTTGTAGCCCTGCGTGTACGGCGTCTTCATGTGATAATCTTCGCCCAGAAACGAAACACCCCCAGGCTCTACCGCGGCCGGTGTCAACGGAATTCCAGTCAAGCCCGTCTCGAGCGTTCCGATCGAGCCATTCGCGAACGTAATCGGCGCATTCGGTACAAGATTCGGGTAAACGAGATTGAATTGGAACGGAAAATCCACATAAGTTTCGACAACTGAGTTCTCGAAGCCTCCGTAGAAAAGTCCATATCCTCCGCGCGCCACCAATTTGTCCGTCACACGATAAGCGAAACCGACCCGGGGAGAAAAGTTCGTGAGTTGTGAGTGGCCCAGACCGGGTACGCTCGAACATACGATATCGAGATTATCGGCTTGTGCAGCCGCCAAAAAATCCGGCGAAAAAGGTGTATTGCACCGATTCTTCGAAAGCAAAAATTCTGAAGTGCCCGAGTAGTTAGGCAGGAAATTCGATTGCGCACCGTGGCGTTCGATGATCTGCCCGAAATATTCCCAGCGAAGCCCTAAATTGAGAGTAAGTCTCGGACTGACTTTGAAATCATCCTGCACATACCCAGCGTAGTAATCGTGATACATATCGGTGTTCGCGATATTCGATGCTTGCACCTGGTCCGCGCCGCCGACATAATCTGAAGCCCCTGCCACGGTCGCCGGAATAGGTGTCAGCAGCATCTGAGCCAAGCCGGTATTCCCGCCTGTGGTTTCCGGAATTTCCGTATACACGCCGCTGAAGCTCCACGTCCCGCGGCCCGAAGGCGGCTGCAAAATGGAAAACCTCAGCTTCTGAAATTCAAAGCCGAATTTGAGCGAATGCCGCCCAAGCTGCTTCGTTAAGTTATCGGTGAATTGCAAGGTATCGCTGTACTCCACCGAAGGTAGATACTGATTGCTGCCCAACGTAGTAAGTCCGGTAATGAAGAGTGAGCCTAACCCGCCGTTATCCGGAACCTGTGGCACGCCCTGAATGCCGAACTGCGCCGGTATATTCGGCGTATTCCCATTGGGCTGCAATCGCGTAGTCGCGATGCGGTTGAACCCGGCCCGTATTTCATTCACGAGGCTCGGCGAGAACGAATGCGTCTCGCTTAGCACCGAATTGCTGGATTTAGCCGTCTGGTCGCCATCCGCAAACGACCCGCCATCTGCAATTCCCGGAAATGGCCCCGGTATCAATTGCGGATTGTCTACGTAACTGACACGCGCGAAGATCGAATCTTTCTCGCTGAAGTTATGATCCACCCGAATATCGAACTGGTTCGCATCGTTCTTCAAAATCGGATCCGCCGAATAATTGTTGAACAATCCGGGCCCATTCGGCGCCGGATAGAGATTCAGCAGCTTGATCGCATTCGGGTCCAGCCGGCTCGCCGGAAGAATGTTCCCGGCGAACGGCTCGCGCACAAAACCAACCTGGCTTCCCGCCGGCATGCCCGCGCATGAAACATTAATTCCAGTCACCGGATCTGCCACTCCACACGTCACCGCTCGCGTGGTGGACGGATCGAACACCTGCCCCAGCGCGTATGTCCGCCCGAGCACGTCCGTGCGCGTTCCGCCCTGCGTCAGCAGCTCGGAAAGATTCGTATATCCGCTGCTGCGTTCCAGGTCCGTCGGCACAGTGTTCTCCGAAGGAAGCGCCTGGCGAATCCGGGTGCCCTCGTAATCGCCGAAGAAAAACGTCTTATCTTTCTTAATCGGCCCGCCGATTGTAAACCCGAACTGGTTCTGCCGGTACTCTCCCTTCGATAAGCCGCCTGCATTTTCAAAAAAGTTGGCGGCATCCAGTGCATCGTTGCGCAGAAACTCCCAAACGTCTCCGTGAATTTCGTTAGTTCCCGACTTAATGGTCGCATTCAAAACCGCGCCCGCGGATCGCCCGAATTCCGCGCTGTAATCGTTCGTTTGTATCTTGAATTCCTGGATCGCATCCACCGGCGGCTTCACTGCGAACGCCGTCCCGTTCAAAAAATCCACTAAGTTCGCATTGTTATCGATGCCGTCCAGCAGGTAATTGTTCTGTGCCGGTCGCTCGCCGTTTGCGGAAAAGCTGCCGCTCGAACCAAGTCCGCGCGTGTCCTCCTGGTCTTGCGTGACTCCCGCCGCCAGTTGCGCCAGAAAAATGAAGTTCCGCCCGTTTAGCGGCAGGTCATTGATGGATCGCTGTGTGATCACCTGCCCCACCGACGCGTCCTGAGTCTGCAGCGGCGGTGGTTCACCCGTCACCAGCACCGTCTGCGTCATCTGTCCGGGCGGCAGCACAAAATCCACCACCACGCGTTGTTGCACGTCCACGGTCACGTTCGTATGTTCCACGCGCTGGAATCCCTTGAACTCGGCCGTCACCGAATAGTGTCCAACCTTGACTGGCGAAAACGCGTATTCGCCCGCCGACCCGCTGGTCTTCACCTCCACCAGCCCGGTATCTTCATTCGTGAGCGTCACCTTCGCGCCCGGCACAATCGCACCGCTGGTGTCTTTCACCGTACCGAGAATCGACCCCGTGTCTACCTGAGCTGCTGCCGTCATCGCGCAGCCGAGCACCACTGCCGCCACTCCCAAAACGCGCAGAATCCGAGATCGCATGTGCGAGCCCCTCTCTGTAAATTTACGGAGAGAATATCACGCGCTCAGCAGGTGAGCAACTGTCGTCGCCTTCACCCAATCGCTCGCTCCAGGCGCCGCACAATCTCGGCCTTCAGTTGTACGCCCACCATGCGATCGATCTCGCGCCCGCCTTTGAACACCAGCAGGGCGGGAATTCCCCGCACGTTGAAGCGCTCTGCCGTCACCGGATTATCATCCACGTTGAGCTTGCCGATCCGTACGCGCCCCGCCATCTCCCGCGCCAACTGCTCGATAACAGGCGCAAGAATGCGGCACGGCCCACACCAGGGCGCCCACATGTCCACCAGAATCGGCATCGCCGATTGTTCCACCTCGGCCGAAAAGTTGGCGTCCGTGACGGTGATCGGCTGGCCGCCGGCAGGCAGAGGAGTCTTGCAGCGGCCACAAACCGGTGCAAGGCCCTGGTTCAGCTTCTCCCGCGGCACTCGATTATCTGCGCCACATGCTGGGCAATGGATCAATAGCGTCTCAGGCATTGCAATATACACTTAGCTTCGCACTGCCGGCCGCGCATATCACCAGTATTGATAAACGATGCCTGAGTAAGCGTTCACACCCCAGACCACCGCATCGGAGCTAACCGCCAGCGAAGTTACTCCCCCCGAATTGAAGCCGCGGGCATCTAAGAACGCATACTCGTATGAAAAAGCCTGAGCTTGAGAATCGAAGCGGTAAGGAATACCATCTACATCCACCGCCCAAGCGGCCCCATCGAATGCCGGGTAAATAGTCGACACGTTCAGAGAGCGGCTTGAAATGGGATTCCATGTCAGCGCGGTCGGATTGAAGGAATAAATATCGTTGAACGAGTTAAACACCCAGACATTACTCGCTGAGCCTGCCGCTACTGCCGAAAAGCTGCTTTCTGGAATTACAATCCATTGCTGAACTTCGCCGTCAAACCGGTAAAGCTGATTGTTCGCGTTCAATCCCCAGACATCGCCGTCCGCGCCCACCGAGATCTGCACCAGCCCTCCCGGAATCCAAGTCCAACTCTGCGTCAAAGCATTAAATCGATAGATCTGGTTCGCGCTGTTGAGCCCCCACACATCGCCAATCGCGCTCACGGCAATTTGCGCCAGCTCGCCGGCAATCCAATCCCAACTTTGCGTCGCGATGTCGAAATGAAAGATCTGGCCGCCCGAATTCACACCCCAAACGTCGCCATGCAATCCCACCGCGATATGCGCCAGATTCCCGGGTATCGCGGTCCACTCCTGCGTGAGCGGGTTGAAAGTGAAGATACCGCCAAACCCATCCAGTCCCCACGCATTTCCATCCGGCGCGGCCGCGATCTGCGCCAGAGCGCCGGCCATTTGATGGAATGTCTGTAATGGCTCAGGCGTTTGTGTGCTTTCGTAGATCTCGCCGGATCCATCGATGCCCCACACGGTCCCGTTCCGGCCTGCGGCGATCTGCGCGAGGGTCCCAACCGTCTCCACCCACGATTGGCTACTCGAGCTGAATTGAAAGATATCTCCCGCCGCATCCAGTCCCCAAACATTCGCGCCCGAACCCACCGCTAATCGAGTAAGAGAGCCCGGAACGGTCTCCCAGTTCTGAATCACGCGGTTGAAGTGATAGATGTTGCCGCTGTTCAAACCCCACACATCGCCATCGGCGCCCACCGCAATGCTGGTCAGCACGCCCGGTACGGCTTCAAATACCTTGCTGATTGGATTGAATCGCCAGATCCCATGCGCGGTATCGAGCCCCCACACCGCGCCATCGAAACCAACCGCAACTTGTGCGAGCTGCCCCGGAATTTGGTTCCAGTTCTGCGCCTGAGTATCAAAATGATAGATCTGGCCACCCGCGTTCAGCCCCCAGACATCGCCGTCACACCCAACCGCAATCTGCGTAAGCGTCCCTGGAATCCAATCCCAGCCATTCGCGCTCGAAGTCCATCGGTAGATTTCGCCCTCGCCGTTGATGCCCCAAATCGCGGCGCTTGACCCGACCGCAATCTGTGTCAACGTCCCCGGAATCCAATCCCATGTATTCGTGCTCGCTTCCCAGCGAAAAATCTGGCCGCCCGCATTGAGGCCCCAAACCGTGCCATCGAAACCGACAGATACCTGGCGTAAGTTACCCGCAACCGGTACAAACGCCGCACCACGAACAAACGAAGTGCCGCACGCGAGTGCCAGACAAAGACAAATCAACCTCACCCAAAATCCTCCAAAAGCTTCACCAAATAAGTAGTTGGATGAGGCCGTCCGGAATCGCTCCTCAATTTGTCGGCGCGCTCCAGTTGATACGATCCGGAAGCGACCATGCATCAGGATTTATCCCGCCGCCACTTGCTCAAGACTGCCTCCGTAAGCGCATGGCCATTGCTTCTCCGTGCCGCGACAAGCGCACCTCCTCGCCTCCTGGCCTATGTCGGGAGCTACAGTTCGCCACAAGGTCCCGAAGGCAGTAAAGGAAATGGCAAGGGCATCTATGTTTTCACCATGGATCTCGCCACCGGTAGCCTGACCCCGCAACAGTTGTGTGAGGACGGAATGAATCCCTCCTGGCTTGCCTTTCATCCCTCCGCCCCGTATCTGTACGCTGCAAACGAAGTCTCGAATTTCAACGGCCGTCCCACCGGCGCCGTGACCGCTTACGCGATCGACGCCCATTCCGGCAGTCTCACACGGTTAAACACCGTCAGTTCCGAAGGCGCCGGGCCCGCTCACCTGAGTGTTCATCCTTCAGGCAAACATGTTCTGGTAGCGAATTACTACGGAGGAACCTTCGCAGTATTGCCCCTTCTGCCCGATGCCCGCCTTCAAACCGCGACAGATGTGCAACACGATACGCAACCTCCCGGACCCATCCACGCTGCAAGCGCGCCGCCCGGAAGCTTCGCCATCAGCGGTCACGACCGCCCCCACGCGCACATGATCGAATCCGACCCTTCTGGAAAATTTGTGCTCGGTACCGATCTCGGAACGGACACCATTCACATCTGGCGGCTGAACCAGCAAGCCGGTAAGCTCGAGCCCATAGCCAATGTTTCCGTGCCGCCCGGCGATGGCCCACGCCACTTCGTCTTCCATCCAAATGGCAGATGGCTCTACTCGCTTCAGGAAGAGGCGTCGACACTGATTCTCTTTGATTTCGATCCGGCCGCCGGCACGCTCAAAGCACGACAGCAAGTTTCTACGTTGCCTCCCGGTTTCACAGGAACCAACTTCACCTCCGAGGTGCGTCTCTCAGCCGACGGGAGGTTTCTGTATGCCGCCAATCGCCTGCATGACAGCATCGCCGTATTCTCTATCGGCGCATCAGGCGAACTAACATTTGTGAGCGAAACCTGGACCCGCGGCGATTATCCGCGCAGCTTCACCATCGACCCAAGCGCAAACTATCTCTATTGCTGTAACCAGCGCGCCGACGCCATCACCTGCTTCCGCATCAACCGCGCCACCGGCGCCCTGACCTTCACCGATCGCTACACACCCGTCGGAACGCCTTCGATCATTGTCTTCGGACGCGCCGTTCTTGCCCACGAGGGCTCGTAGTGAAACCAGATCAGGTCGAATCCACCTCGATCTCCCCCTCGTCCATGCGAGTACGAATGGGAACGCTCGTTCACTCCGGAATTACGACCACCTTCGCGCGCGCATGGCCTGCCTCGACATACGCTAGCGCCTCGCCCGTCTCATTCAGCGAGTATCGCCGGTCAATCACCGGATGTATTTTGCCGGTTCGCATCAGTGTCCCGAGCAACTCCATATCCGCTTGTCTGAATTGCGCGACGAAGAATATAAATTTCTGACGCAACAACGTCGACCGGACAATCCAGTCGAGCATACGCAGGAGAATTGGCCCCATTTGCTTCGGCGCGCCCGCCAGCACGCATCGGCCGCCCGGAGCCAGAACACGCCGCAATTCGGCCAGGCTGCGGTTACCGACATTATCAAGAACCAGATCGTAGCGTTTTGTATCGCGTGTGAAATCCTGCTGCGTGTAATCTACGGCGACGTCTGCGCCGAGCGACCGGATCATCTCCACGTTCTTCGTGCTACAAACGCCGGTCACGTCTGCTCCGAAGGCCTTCGCAATCTGCACCGCAAACGTGCCGACGCCGCCTGATGCACCGTTGATAAGCACCTTCTGCCCCCGTTCAAGACGACCTTTGTCGCGCAGCCCCTGTAAAGCCGTGAGGCCGGCGACCGGGACACTAGCAGCCTCCTCAAAAGTAATGTTGTCCGGTTTCGCCGCCAGCTTAGTTTCGCTGGCGCACACATACTCGGCGAACGAGCCCCTGCCTGCGCCAAAAACTTTGTCACCGCGATGGAAACGAGTCACGGCGCTGCCTACGGAAACGATCTCGCCCGCCACGTCCACGCCAGGGTGATGCGACTTCAGCCGCCAATCGAGAGGGTTTACCGAAGCGGCATACGTTTTGATGAGAACTTCGCGCTTCCTTGGAACGGGCGTGGCGATATCGGCCAACTCGAGACACTTTCCAGAACTGCGTCTTACGTAGCTAGCGGCTTTCATCAGCTCCTGAGCCGCATACTACCGCACGGCTCTTCTTCAACGCCTTCGGAAAGGACCAGCAGGTGTTCAGCAAGCGTGGGCTTCTGGTAAACGGCAGCCGCAATGAGAGCCTGTATCCTCTGCGTCTCGGGATCGTCCGTCTTGCGGAAGAACACCGCGTCCGCCCAAAGCAGTCGATCCGGCGCGCTACGGCCTGAGGGAGTCAAGTAACTGTAGCGGACCGATACCAAAAGATCGATCAACTCAAAATTCTTCGACAGCAGGTGCTCTTGCACTGCCGGAAAGAGCGGCTCTCCAACATACATCGCGCTGAACATGACCTCGCAATGGACGGTAGCTGTTTGGGATAACGTTCGCTCTGCACCTTTTAGTATCATGAGCTCCGCTCCCTGCGTATCAAGCTTCAAGAAATCTACCGGTCCTTCTGGCAACACCTCATCCAGCCGGCGGGTCGTCATTTGCGTCGTTTGCACCGTCCGGAGTTGACTTATATGATTGAACCGCGCGTTGTGAAGCTCATCTAATGGAAAGAACGAGGAGTTCGCATCCTCATTGTTGACGTAGAACGTATAAGTCCCGCCATCTCCTACTGCATACGGCAGCAAGGTGAGTCGGGAGGAGGGCTCACTTTCAGCGCGTTCAAGCAGTCGCTGTGCGAGCGGATCGAATCCAATGATTTCCGGGTCGCAAATCTTGAGCAGGCCATCGTACGGGTGGGTGCCGGCCCCTAACGACTGCGCGCCTACATCGACGATGCGTATAGGTCGCTTCACCGCAGCCAGTGCGCGCGTGATTTCAGCCGTGCAGTCATTGGCCGAACCCCCAGAGTGCTTACGATATTCCTCGCTATCCAAGATTCCTTGCAGAACCTTCGTCGGATCGCCCGTGGCGCGTATCAACGCAACCCAATGCGCCTTCCCGTCAGCATCGGCCCGGCGGCCCAGGCAAATTTCGTACAGAGCTTCTACAAACTGCTCCGGAGTCATCGCTGAAGGCAGCACGTGACCATTATGCACATTTAGAGGAAACTGCCCTTGCTTATTGTTGATTACGCCACGGCGCCGACTCTATGGTGCGACTTACCGCACCGCCGCTCGCCATACACCGGCGAAAACGCACTCGGGCCTAAACCGATAGTTCCTCGTACAAACTAGCGACAGATTCGGCGTAATCGGCCAAAGAATGCTGCTGAAGCCCTGGAACGACCGTTTTAGCAGAACACTTTCAGCAGTAGCCCTCTGAGGCGCGTACGCAACCGTCCCTTGGTCACCAGCTTCTTTTGTACTTCCTCGAAAACCTGCAGGATCGTCGCTTTTCCTTCTTCGCGACCGACCGTACCCTGAAGCACTGACGTCTTCGTATACTCGACGATCCGGCACTGCCATGTCAGCATCTGTAGGTCGAGACTTCCATAAAACAGCTCGCGATTCTTGTTCCAATAGTACTCGAAGGCAGGCACGTTCAGGGCTTGCCAGAATTTCTCCTCTGGCACCAGATCGGCCTTCACGGTTTCCAACTGGACCCGAATCATGACAAAGTCCAATAAGATCGCTCGCTCCATGCGGGCGACATTAATCTTCCACTGGAGAGAGCCCTTAATCGGATCGGCGATGATTCCAAGAGCGAACCCCATCACAGTCGAGCCTAGTATTTTCAACCATTCAGCCATGAGCAAGCTATCTAGAGAGTCGCCGTGGAAAAGTCCGCCTCGAATATCCCAAGAGAGTTGACAGGCCTTACGGAGTCTACCCGCAAAAGGGCCTGCACGCCCCAGCAAGGCGAAGCACTCAAACCTCTACCGACCCGGGCTGTCAGCAAGAGCGCATAACACCTCTTCCGCCCAAGAACGCGAACGATTGCTCACGAAGAGCACTCGATGACGCCGGATCTACCGCACCCTTCTCTTCTCTACCGGCCGTTTCGTCTCCGTCCGCGTCGCCAGCGAATGCAACTGAATCACCGGCATCAACGAGTTCCCGCTATGCACGGGACGATGCGCGGCGCGCTGCGAAAGCTCCTGATTGAGTGTCTCCACGAAACTCTCAATCTGCTTCTGCATCGCTTCCATTTTTTCGCGCATGTTGAGGATGATCTCCACGCCCGCCAGGTTCACGCCCAGCTCGCGCGTCAACTTCAGAATCACCTCCAGCCGTTCCAGATCGTCATCCGTATAGAGCCGAGTGTTCCCTTCGCTCCGCGATGGCGCCAGCAGCCCTTCCCGCTCATACAGCCGCAACGTCTGCGGATGAATCGCGTACTGCTCCGCAACCGCCGAAATCATGTATGCCGCCTTATTCTTGCTCTTTGTCATCGCTGCTCACCCGCTACTTACACGGCCCTTGCTAGGCTACCTGACTCCACATATCCGAACGTACATCATCGGTCTGCAGTTGCGCCAGTTCCCGTAGTAATTCCCGCGTCCGCTCATTGTGTACGTCCGGCGCCCGCAAAACCACTTCGACAATCTCGTCCCCGCGCGTATTCTTGCGCGCATTGAAAACGCCCTTCTCGCGCAAGCGGAACTTCTGCCCGTTCTGCGTGCCTTGCGGGATCTTCAGAAGCGCGCGCCCGTCAATCGTCGGCACTTCAATCTTGGCGCCCAGCCCCGCCTCTGCCACCGTCAGCGGCACCTGAATGTCGATGTTGTCTCCGTCGCGCTTGAAAAATGGATGCTCTTCCACGCGCACCGTGATGTACAGATCGCCAGCCGGCCCGCCCGCCATTCCCGCATTTCCCTTTCCCGCCACCCGCAGCCGCGACCCCGAAGTAACTCCCTGCGGAATCCGCACTTCCACCGTATCCGGGCGCGTCACCACGCCCTCGCCCCGGCACGTCGGGCAGGCATTCTTCAATCGCCCCGAGCCCCCGCAGCGCGGGCACGTCAGGTTGAACTTCATCGCGCCTGCCATCTGCGACACGTTGCCCGTCCCGTCGCATTCCGGACAAACCGCCACGCTATTGCCGGCCGATCCAGTCCCGTGGCACGTCTCGCACGTCTCTTGGCGCGAGATGTTCAGCTTCACCTGCGTTCCCCGAATCGACTGCCAGAAATCGACATTCAATCCATACTCGAGATCTGCGCCGCGCTCCGGTTGCGCCGTGGCCGACTGCCGCGACCCGCGGTTGAAGAATTGGCTGAAGATGTCGCGGAATCCGAATCCTTCCGAATCTTCCCCGCGGTTCCCTGCCCCTTCGGCCGCGCCCGCTTGCTGCTGCCTCATGAACTCGCTGAAATCGAACCCGCCGAAATTCGGTCCACCCGCATTTCCCGCGCCGCCCGGCCCATTCGGCGGTATGTTATCTGAATAAAACCCGTACTGATCGTAAATCTTGCGCTTGTTGTCGTCGCTCAGGACGTCATACGCTTCCTGAACTTTCTTGAAACGCTCCTCCGCAGCCTTATCGCCCGGGTTTAAATCCGGATGATGCTTCCGCGCGAGCCTCCGGTACGCTTTCCGAATCTCGTCCGCGTCCGCGCCCCGCGCTACGCCAAGCGCCTCGTAATAATCTTTCTTCGATGCAGCAGGCATGTCATTATGCAAGCGGCGGCTTACTCAGCCGCCGCTAAACTCCCCAAACTCTTGGGCCAGCCTCACGACCGGCCCACTAACTCAGTGCCCTGACTACTTACTTCTTATCTTCAACATCCACGAACTCCGCGTCCACTACGTTGTCTTTCTTCTCACCACCAGCTTGCGCCCCTGCTCCTGCGCCGTCACCGGCCGCCGCGCCGGTGGCGCCGTTCCCGGTCGGACCTTGCGTCTTGTACATCGCCTCCGCTAGCTTGTGGCTCGCCGTCGTCAACTTATCGGTCGCCGCAGTGATCTGCTCCAGCCCGCCATCCGCCATGGCCTTCCGCACACCTTCGATCGCCGACTCCACTTCCTTGGCGTCCGCCTCCGAAATCTTGTCGCGATGCTCCTTGAGCATTTTCTCGATGTTGTAAACCATCGCGTCCGCGCGGTTCCGCGCTTCGATCTCTTCTTTCTTCTTGCGGTCTTCCGCCCCGTGCGACTCGGCATCCCGCGCCATCTTCTCCACTTCGTCCTTGCTCAGGCCCGAAGAGGACGTGATCGTAATCTTCTGCTCGTTGTTAGTCGCCCGATCCTTCGCCTTCACATTTAAAATGCCGTTGGCGTCGATATCGAACTCCACTTCAATCTGCGGCACCCCGCGCGGTGCCGGCGGAATCCCTACCAGTTGGAACACGCCCAGCAGCCGGTTGTCCCGAGCCATCGCGCGCTCGCCCTGGAACACCTTGATCTCGACCGATGTCTGGCTGTCCGCCGCCGTCGAAAAGACCTCGCTCTTGCGCGTCGGAATCGTCGTGTTGCGTTCAATCAGCTTCGTGAACACGCCGCCCAGCGTCTCGATGCCCAGCGACAACGGCGTCACGTCCAGCAGCAGTACGTCCTTGACTTCGCCGCCCAGCACGCCGCCTTGAACCGCCGCGCCCACCGCCACCACTTCGTCCGGGTTCACACTCTTGTTCGGCTCCTTGCCAAACAGATCGCGCACCATCTGCTGCACCTTCGGAATACGCGTCGAGCCGCCCACCAGAACCACCTCATCGATGTCCTTCGGCGTCACGTTCGCATCCGCCAGCGCCTGTTTGCACGGTCCCACCGAACGCTGCAGAATATCGTCTACCATCTGCTCAAAGCGCGCCCGCGTCAGCTTAATCGCCAGGTGCTTCGGTCCGCTCGCATCCGCCGTCAAGAACGGCAGGTTGATTTCGGTCTCGAGCAGCGTCGACAACTCAATCTTCGCCTTCTCAGCCGCTTCCTTCAGGCGCTGTAACGCCATCTGGTCCTTCGATACATCGACGCCCTGGTCCTTCTTGAACTCCTGAATCAGCCAGTCGATGATTCGTTGATCGATGTTGTCGCCGCCCAGGTGCGTATCGCCGTTGGTCGACTTCACCTCCACGACGCCGTCGCCCACTTCCAGGATCGAGATGTCGAACGTGCCGCCGCCGAAGTCATAGACCGCGATCGTCTCGTCCTTCTTCTTGTCCAAGCCGTACGCCAGCGCCGCCGCCGTCGGCTCGTTGATGATGCGCATTACTTCCAGGCCGGCAATCTGCCCGGCGTCCTTGGTCGCCTGGCGCTGCGCGTCGTTGAAGTACGCCGGCACAGTGATGACCGCCTTCGTGACTTTTTCGCCTAGATATGCTTCCGCCGCTTCCTTCAGCTTCGTCAGAATCATCGCCGAAATCTCCGGCGGCGAATATTTCTTACCCTGAATCTCCACCCGGGCATCGCCGTTCTCGCCCGCCACCACCTTATACGGGACCAGCTTCATCTCTTCGCTGACTTCGCCGAATCGACGCCCCATGAACCGCTTAATCGAATAAATCGTATTCTCCGGGTTCGTCACCGCTTGGCGCTTGGCCACCTGGCCCACCAGCCGCTCCCCGCTCTTCGTAAATCCCACCACCGACGGCGTCGTCCGGCCGCCTTCCTGGTTGGGAATCACGGCTGGCGATCCGCCTTCCATCACCGCGACCACCGAATTTGTGGTTCCCAGGTCGATTCCGATAATCTTACTCATATGTTTCCATCCTCCGCCAAGCCCCAATCCGGCCGGCCGTTGTTAAGCACATTCTCATTATGGAATGTGAGTCTGCTGTTGTCAAGTTGTCTGCTCATTTTCTGTCGCCCCGCCCCCGCCCAAGCCATCCTCACCGTTGCCGCCGCCGCCGACCTTGCTGATCTCCAAAAACCACTAGCCCACAGCCAGCCCATCCGGTTCGTGATCGCCTCCAGCGCTGTCCTCCGCCAGCAAATCGAAAACGGCGCTCCGTACGATGTCTTCCTTTCCGCTAATGCCGCCTATGTCGACCAATTGGCTTCGTCTGGTAAATTGGAGCCCGGGTCTGTCCGGGTCTACGCCGTCGGCCAGGTTGGTCTCCTCTGGCGCGACGGCAAGCACCACCCCGTCAGCGACTTAACTGCCAATTGGGTTCGAATCGTAGCGCTCCCCAATCCCCGCCTCGCTCCCTACGGAGTCGCCGCCCAGCAAGCTTTAGAACATGCCAGCCTCTGGGCCAAGGTCCAGCCCAAAGTCGTCTATGGCGAAAACGTTAGGGAAACCCTGGAGCTCTTCACCAGCGGCAACGCCGATGCCGTCCTCACTTCCGCTTCCCTGCTCGTGGGTAAGAATCCGGACCTGATCCCGGCCGATTGGCACGCCCCCATCGTCCAGAAAGGCGGCATCGTAGCCTCAACCCACTATCTGGACGCTGCCCGCCGCTTCATGGACTTCCTCACCAGCCCCGCCGGTCAGGCCATCTTCGCCCGATTTGGGTTCGAATCGCAATCCGGCCACTAAGCCTTGGGGTGTGCCCTATCGTAAACGGCTTGCAGATCCTTCAGGGAAACTTGGGTATATTTCTGAGTGGTAGACAACCGCGCGTGGCCCAGCAGTTCCTGAATCGCCCGCAAATCCGCCCCGTCGCTCAGCAGGTGCGTGGCGTAGGCGTGCCGGAAGCTGTGCGGATGAACCGTCGAGTCGCCGGTCACCAGCAGCGCATATTGCTTGACCAATCTCCGAACCTGCCGGTCACCTAACCGCCCGCCCCGCGAGTTCAAGAACAGCGCCCGCTCGCCTGGCTTCGTTTCGCGCACCGCCAGGTAACGTTCGACGGCTTCCGCCGCCCGGCCCGCCACCGGCACCTCCCGTTCCTTGTTGCCTTTTCCCCGCACCCGCAGCCAACCCGCTTTGAGGTCAATGTCTTCCAGATTGATCCCGACGAGTTCGCTCACCCGAATACCGCAGCCATACAGCAGCTCCAGAAACGCCATGTCGCGTTCTTTGGAGAACTGCTCCGCGCCGTCCAAAAGATTGCTCGTCTTCTCCGCGCTCATCACCTCCGGCAACCGCTGCTTTGCCTTCGGAGTTCGCAACCGGCCGGCGATATTCTTCTGCAGAACGCCTTCGCGCAGCAGGAACTTGAACATGGCCCGAACCGCCGCAATCTTCCGCCGCACGCTCACCACCGTGAGCCCCTGATCGTAGAGTCCGCCCAGCCACTCGCGCATGCGCGGGAGGTCCAACTGCTCCACTTCAGGCGCCATTTCGTTTGGTAATTCGAAGTAGCCGGCAAACTGCGCCAGGTCCGAGCCGTAGTTCCGCAGCGTGTGCTTCGACGCGCCGCGCCGTTCCAGCTCAGCTAGATACTTCGCAATGCACTCGCGCAGTTGCATACAGGAATCCATCGAATGCTTCCGCGGCCCGCCGGCACACCTCCGCATGCCGCGCCTTCTTGTCGTGCCGCAGCCGTCGCTTCGTTTCGTCGTCGAGCGCGGGCAGCAGATCGAACGTAATATTCGCCGGTTGGAAGTGCGCCGGATCGGCATGCGTGATGTAGTGGCACAGGCTGCCGAGCGCCGTCTCGCGCGGGAACACGTCCGGCTCCTCGCCGCGCAGCAAAGCTCCTGCGTTCCGCCCCGCCATCAATCCCGTCGCAATCGATTCCACATAGCCTTCCACGCCGCAGATCTGCCCCGCAAACAACACTCTTCCGTCCCCTTTGAGCTGCAGCGTCGGCAGCAGCAGAGCGGGCGAATTGATATACGTATTGCGATGCATTTGCCCGAAGCGCAGGAACTCGGCGTTTTGTAGACCCGGAATCAGCCGAAACACCCGCGCCTGGTCGCCGTATTTCATGTGATTCTGAAATCCGACCAGGTTGTAACTATCAGCCCGCTGATTCTCCTGCCGAAGCTGCACCACCGCATGCGGCCATCTGCCGGTTCGCGGATCGGGCAACCCCGCCGGTTTCATCGGACCGAAGCGCAAAGTGTCGCGCCCTCGCCGCGCAATCTCCTCAATCGGCAGGCATCCTTCGAAGTACGAAACTTTATCTTCTTCTATATGAGGCTCGTAGAACTCAGCGGCCATCAATGCGGAAACGAAGGCGTCGTACTCTTCCTTATTAAAAGGACAGTTGATGTAGTCGTCGGTGCCATCAAGCGATTTGCCGTACCGTGACGCTCGAAACGCGATCGACATATCGATGGAATCGGCCGCCACAATCGGACTGATGCTGTCGTAAAAGAACAGGCGCTGGGAGCCGGTCACCCGGCTGATGTCCTGCGCCAGCGCATCGCTGGTCAGCGGACCCGTTGCAACAACCACAACGCCGTCGCTCGGGATTTCGGTTACTTCGGCTCGTCGCACCTCGATTCGGGGGTGCGATTCGATGGCGCGAGTGATCTCGTGCGAGAAAATCTCCCGATCGACCGTCAGCGCATGACCGCCCGGAACACGTGCAACGTTGGCGGCCCGCAACAACAACGAATCCAACCTACGGATCTCTTGCTTTAGGAGCCAGGGCGCCGAATTCACCTGCTCGCTCTTAAGCGAGTTGCTGCAAACCAGCTCGCCGAAGCAGTCGGTTTTATGCGCCGGGGTTCGTTTCGCAGGACGCATCTCGTGCAACACTGCCTGCGCGCCCGCTTCTGCCGCCTGAAACGCGGCCTCGCAGCCGGCCAGCCCCGCTCCGACGACTTGGATTGCGTCCATCTAAAAGGCTTCCTTATATTCGCCAAAAACTTTGCGCAGTGCGTCCGAGATCTCACCCACGGTCGCCAGCGCCCGGCAGCATTCGAGAATGCGCGGCATCAGGTTTTCGGTTCCGCGCGCCGCATTTTCAAGCCGCGATAGCGCCGAACAGCAGTCACCTGCAGAACGTGAGGCGCGCACCTCGCGTACTCGCTCAATCTGGCGCTTCTCGATGTACGGATCGATGCGAAATGGCTTGAGCGATTCGGCTTCTTCGGTCTGAAACTTGTTCACCCCGACTACGATCTGCCGGCTTTCTTCCACCGCCTTCTGCTGCTCATATGCCGCGTTCTGAATTTCGGCCTGCACGTAGCCGCGCTCGATCGCCTTCAACGTTCCGCCAAGCGCATCAATCCGTGCGATGTAGTCGCGTGCGCCCGCCTCGATCTCGTCCGTGAGCTTTTCGATGTATTCGCTCCCGCCTAGCGGATCGGGCACCGCTGTGACGCCGCTCTCGTAGCCAATCACCTGTTGCGTGCGAAGCGCCACGCGCGCGGATTGCTCGCTCGGCAGCGACAAGGCTTCATCCTGTCCGTTGGTGTGTAGCGATTGCGTGCCGCCCAGCACCGCGGCCATCGCCTGCAGCGCCACGCGTACGACGTTCACCTCCGGCTGCTGAGCTGTCAACGTAGAGCCGGCGGTTTGGGTGTGAAACCGCAACATACAGGAACGGTCGAGCTTCGCGCCGAAGCGATCTCGCATGATGTGCGCATACAGCCGCCGCGCGGCCCGGTACTTCGCAATCTCCTCAAGAAAATTGTTGTGAGCGTTGAAGAAGGAGCTGAGGCGCGGCGCAAACGCATCCACATCGAGCCCGGCCGCGATTGCCGATTCGATGTAGGCGATGGCATTAGCCAGCGTAAAGGCTACTTCCTGAACGGCGGTCGAACCGGCCTCGCGGATATGATACCCGCTGATCGAGATGGTGTTCCACTCGGGAACTTCTTGCGCGGCCCATGCAAACAGATCCGTCACGATCCGCATCGCCGGACGTGGCGGATAAATGTAAGTGCCGCGCGCGATGTACTCTTTCAGAATGTCGTTCTGAACAGTGCCGGAGAGCTTCTTGCGGTTCGCGCCCTGGTCTTCGGCGACCAGCACGTAGAGGCACAGCAGAATGGCCGCCGTCGAATTGATCGTCATGGACGTGCTGACTTGCTCGAGTTGGATGCCATCGAACAGCACCCGCATATCGGCGAGAGAATCGATGGCAACCCCGGTTCGGCCCACTTCGCCCGCGGCCGACGGATGATCCGAATCCATGCCCATTTGCGTTGGCAGATCGAAGGCAACCGATAGGCCCGTGATGCCTTGCGACAGAAGAAACTTATAGCGCTGATTGCTCTCTTCGGCAGTTCCGAAGCCGGCGTACTGGCGCATGGTCCAGAGCCGCCGCCGGTACATGTCCGGATAGATTCCGCGCGTGAATGGAAACTGGCCGGGCTGCTCGGGCAGAGGCAATCAAACCCGTCGCGCGATACGGCGCGCCTTCAGAAAGGAAGTGATGCCGAAGAATGTCATCACCGCGGTTAAAAAGCCTCCGCCGATGAGCGCCGCCACATTCCGGTGCTGCGCGATGGAGTACCACGCGAAGGAGAACGCGAACAGCAGAAAGACGGCGCCAATGGCTTGATTCCAGATGACCCGTGCCGGGCGGACCACTTCCGGTACCACGTGCTGGGCGAACTTGCGCGCGTGGTCTACCTTGACCGTGCGCGCCACCCGGACGACATCGGCAAGCCTCATCTTTTTTTCCGAACAAGCCGGCGCGCTTTGCGGACCACCGAAGGAGTCGCTTCAAAGGCTTCTTTGATGAGAGCCTCCTGCTGATCGTTATGCACCTTGTGAGCGCCCGCCGCGGGGCTTGCCGCCGTTGGCCGGCCGACGTAGCGCAATTGGCGCTTGATTGGCCCGTTGTTTGGGCCGGGGCTAATGATGGATTGCATCTGCTCTTCGACGAAATACCAGGCGCCCATGTTCTCAGCCTCTTCCTGAACCCAGAACAGATCGGCCGAATCGGGATAGCGGCGCAGAATATCGGTCAGGCGTTGCAACGGGAATGGGTAGAGCTGTTCCAGCCGGATGATCGCTACGTCATTGCGCCGCAGTTCTTCGCGCTTGTTGACCAGGTCGTAATAGACTTTGCCGGAGCACAACAACACGCGATTAACGTGACCCCCGATGTACTGAGAATCGCCGATCACTTCCTGGAAGGCGCCGCTGGTCAGCTCTTCCAATCGCGATGCCGCCTTCGGATAACGCAGCAGGAACTTCGGAGTGAAGACGATCAAAGGCTTGCGAATGCCGCGGCGATCGGCTCCGCCGTACATTTGCCGCCGCAGCAGATGAAAGTACTGAGCGGGCGTGGTGCAGTTACAGATCTGAATATTGTTTTCGGCACAGAGCTGCAGGAAACGCTCGATGCGCGCGCTCGAGTGCTCCGGCCCTTGCCCTTCGAGACCATGTGGCAACAACAGAACCAGGCCGCTCGGCTGGTTCCATTTTGATTCCGCGGAAACCACGAACTGATCGATGATGATCTGCGCGCCGTTGACGAAATCGCCGAATTGCGCTTCCCACATCACGAGGGTCAGCGGGTCAGCAACGCTGTAGCCGAACTCGTAGCCCATGGCTGCGAATTCGCTGAGCAGGCTGTCGATCACCTCGAATTTCGCCTGCTCGGGATGCAGATGTTTCAGCGGGCTGTACACCTCGCCGGTTTCATAATCGCTGAACTCGAGATGGCGTTGCGTGAAGGTGCCGCGCGAAACGTCCTCGCCCGAGAGACGAACCGGCGTGCCTTCCAGGACCAGGCTGCCGAAGGCCAATGTTTCCGCGAAGCCCCAATCGATGGGTCCGCCATTCAACGCCTCGCGCCGGCGATCGACCAGCGCCTTCAGTTTGGGATGCAGGTGAAACTCTTCCGGGAGCTCGGTGCATCGCTCAACCACTTGCGCGAGCGTGTTGTAATCGGCTGCGGTGGACGGGATCGGCTTCTGCACTTCTTCGGCCGAAACGACGGCGAACTCTTCGATGATGAATTCTTCGCGATGTTTCTTGGCGTCGTCGTAAGTTTCGTTCAGGCGCGTACGGGCCTGTTTGCGGAGATTGTCTACAAATTCCTGGGTGACAAACTTCTCCCGAACCAGCCGCTCGGAATATTGCGTCGCAACACTCGGCGTCGCTTTGATCTTGCGATACATGACCGGCTGCGTGTAACTCGGGTCGTCGGCTTCGTTGTGACCGTGCCGGCGATAGCCGATCACATCCACCACTACGTCGCGCTTGAAGCGTTGGCGATAGTCATAGGCAAGCTGTGCGGCGCGGATGCAGGCTTCCGGGTCGTCTGCGTTGACGTGGAAAATGGGAGCCTGGACGGACAACGCGACGTCCGTGCAATATACGCTGCTGCGGCCTTCGAGCGGATTCGTCGTGAATCCGATTTGATTGTTGGTGATGACGTGAATGGTGCCGCCGGTGGTGTAGCCTTCGAGCTGCGAGAGCTGCAAAGTTTCGGCCACCACGCCCTGGCCGATGAAGGCCGCGTCTCCGTGGATCAAAATCGGAATCACGCGCGCGCGCTTCTCGTCGCCAATGCGATCCTGTTTGGGTCGAACCAGCCCTTCGACAACCGGGTCGACCGCCTCGAGATGACTGGGATTGAACGCGACTGAAACCAGGATCTCTTTGCCGAGGGTAGACCGATGAATGCCGCTCGCGCCCAGGTGATATTTGACATCGCCTGCGCCTTGCACGCTTTCCGGATCGGGTTCGCCCTCGAATTCGGAGAAGACCTGTGACATGGATTTGCCCACCACGTTGGCGAGCACGTTCAGACGTCCGCGGTGAGCCATGCCGATGACCGCTTCGTGGGCGTTCTCGTTCGCCGCGTGTTCCAGAATCTCATCGAGCACTGCGATGGTGCTCTCGAGGCCTTCGAGCCCGAAGCGCTTCTGGCCAACGAAGCGCGTTTGCAGGAAGTGTTCGAACTCTTCGGCCTGAACCACGCGATTGAGAATACGGTGCCGCACCGGATCGTCCAGCTTCCAGGCGTTCATGGTGGGCTCCATGCGGTCCTGCAGCCATTGTTTCTGCTCGGGATCCTGTATGTGCATGTACTCGACGCCGATGGACGCGGCGTACGTTGTGCGCAGCCGGTCGAGAATTTCCCGCAGCGTTTCGTAGGGCTGCATGTAGGAGCCGATTGCTCCGCTGGGGGCCTTCACGGCGCCTGAAAGAAACGGCCGGTCAAGGTCCCAGATGGTGAGGCCATAGGATGCGGGATCAAGCTCCGGATGGTACGCCGGTTCATTGCCAAGCGGGTTCGTGTTCCCCACCAAATGACCCCGAATGCGGTAAGAGCCAATAAGCCGGATCACCGCTGCTTCTTTGGCTACGTCCGCGTTCAAAGCGGCAAAACGCTGGGGGGCAAGCTGCTGATCGGCCTGCCAGCGGACGGGCATGTACGGAATCTTCAGCTCGCGGAAGATGACGTCATAGAAACTGTCTTCGCCTTGCAGCAGTTGCTGCAGCTTCGCCAGAAACGCGCCTGATTCCGCACCTTGAATGATGCGGTGATCGTAGGTGCAGGTGATCATCAGCACCTTACTGAGGCCGAGCAGGGTGCGAGTTTCTTCGCTGGCGCCGGCGAACTCCGCCGGGTAGTCAATCGCGCCGGTCGCGACGATCGCGCCTTGTCCGGGCATCAGGCGCGGCACCGAGCCGAGTGTGCCGACCGTGCCCGGATTGGTAAGCGAGATGGTGGTGCCTTCGAAATCGGCAACCTGCAGCTTGTTCGTGCGCGCACGGGCCACGATATCGTCGTAGGCGCTGACGAACTGGGCGAAGTTCATGGCGTCCGCATTCTTCACATTCGGCACTTTGAGTGAGCGAGTGCCGTCTTTCCCTGCAACATCGACCGCGAGTCCGATGTTGACGTGGCCGCGTACGACACGAAACGGTTCGCCTTGATTTTCCGCATACGCCTGGTTAAGCGCCGGGTTCGACTTGACGGCCTTCACAATAGCCCAGGCGATGAAATGCGTGAAGCTGAGTTTCCCACGCCCTTGCAGCGCGCGATGCTTATTGATCAGATTGCGATTTTCTTCGACGACGCGAACCGGGATCTGTCGCTGCGAGGTGGCGACCGGAATCGAGAGGCTCGCGATCATGTTTTCCGCGATGCGCGCCGCGGCCCCGCGCAACGGGATCAATTGATCGCTTGCGCCAATTGCTTTCGACTCCTGCTTAGCCGGCTGCGCCGCTGTAGTGCGAGCCACTTCCTGTGACGGGGTAGATTCCTGCGGGGTGGGCGTTGGCTGCGGCGGTTGCTTTTCCGGATCGCGCACAACGGGCTCCAAACGCCCTGTGCGCTCCTGCATTGGCGGGATGTATTGTGGCGGCTCCTGGCTGGGCGGAATCTCTTGCGGCGGCTCTTGCTCGGGCGGGATGCGCTCCGGAGGCTCTTGCCGCGGCGTTTCCGGGCCATAGGGCGGAGTGTTAGCGGTTGCGGGCTCGCCATTGCTTGGGGCAGAGCCTGCGCCGTTCTGGCCAGACTCCTGAAACAGGTGGCTCCAGCCCTCGTCGACACTGCTGCGATCGAATTGGTACTGATGGTAGAGTTCGTCTTCTAACCAGCTATTGATGCCCAACGCGGGGTCTTTGGCTTGCGGCATTGGATGATTTCTTCGGTGAAAGCGAGTGTGGAAGTTCGTGGCGGTTCTTGGACCGAATACCGCACTCCCCTAACGTTTTGGTTCCGTATACCTATTCTAACGCCCGGTTACACTACAAGTGAATGACTCTAGAAGAACTGGAAAGAGAGTACGTTACGCTCCGGCAGCAAGGCGAAGCTGTGCGGAGCTATCTTTGACGCGGCCGCGAAGCAAAGAGAACTCACCAAATTAGAAGCCGAAATCGACGATCCGAACTTTTGGAACCAGCCGGAGAAAAGCCAGCGCATCATGCGCGAGCGGAAGCGGCTGGAAAAGGCGATTCAAAATTCAAACTCGGTCGCTACGGCGGCTTCCGATATAGATACGCTGTTCGAATTGGCCCACGAGGGCGAGAACGTGAATGGCGATCTGGAGCGCGAGATCCGGTCGTTCGAGACCAAGCTCGAGCAGTTGGAAACCGGCATGCTGCTTTCTGGGGAGAACGACGCCCGCGACGCAATTGTCACAATTCATCCAGGCGCGGGCGGAACGGAGAGCCAGGACTGGGCCGAGATGCTGCTGCGCATGTATCTGCGCTGGGCGGAGCGGCACAAATTCGAGGCCGTGGTGACGGACCGGTTGGAAGGTGAAGGCGCGGGCATTAAATCCGCCACGGTAGAGATTAACGGAGAAAACGTATACGGCCAGTTGCAATCGGAAGTGGGTGTGCATCGGCTGGTGCGCATCTCGCCCTTCGACGCCAATGCGCGGCGGCACACTTCCTTTGCTTCTGTTTTTGTGTATCCGCAGATCGATGAAGACATCAAGATCGATATCAAGCCGGAAGATCTGAAGATCGATGTCTTCCGCGCAAGCGGCGCAGGCGGCCAGCATGTGAACCGCACAGAATCGGCGGTGCGTTTCACTCATCTGCCGACCGGGATCGTGGTGCAGTGCCAGAATGAGCGATCGCAACACAAGAATCGCGCTAGCGCTATTAAGCAATTACGCGCCAAATTGTACGAATATGAGCTCGAGAAGAAACAAGCGGCAGACCAGAAGCTGGAAGATACGAAACTCGAGATCAATTTCGGCAATCAGATTCGTAGTTATGTGCTCGCGCCGTACCGGATGATCAAGGATCATCGCACGAAGCTGTCCATCGGCGATGTGGATCGTGTTCTGGATGGCGATATCGATCCTCTGATTCACGCTTACCTGGTTTGGAAAAAGACCGGCAAAACTTTCGGGGACAGCAAAGAAGATTTGCCGGAGTAGCGTGACGGAAAAGGAGATTGCGCGCGCGGCGGAATTGATTCGCAAAGGCAGCCTGGTCGCGTTTCCGACCGAGACCGTTTACGGGTTGGGAGCAAACGCGCTGGATGCAACGGCGGTGCGCCGTATTTACGAAGCGAAGGGACGGCCGTGGGCGAGCCCGCTGATTGTGCACGTGGCGGATGAAGCAATGGCGCGATCCGTGACAGCGGAGTGGCCGAATGTGGCGCATTCGCTGGCGGAGCGTTTCTGGCCGGGGCCGCTGACCATCATCGTCAAGAAAGCTTCGATTGTGCCGGACCTGGTGACGGCTGGGCTCGATTCGGTAGGCGTGCGCGTGCCGGCGCATCCGGTTGCGCTCGAGTTGATCCGGCGCGCGGGCGTGCCGATTGCGGCCCCGAGCGCCAACCGATTTGGGCAGATCTCGCCGACCACTGCCGAACACGTGCGGATGAGCTTAGGGGATCGCGTGGACTTGATTCTCGATGGGGGGCCTACGAAGGTGGGAATCGAATCGACGGTAGTCTCGCTGCGGCGCGATCCGCCCGCGGTTCTGCGGCCCGGCATGATCACGCAAGAGGAACTGGAAGCGGTAACGGGCCGGCATTGGGACCGGGAGATGGATTTGCCGCACATCAGCGAGTCGCCCGGGCTGCATCAGCGTCACTATGCGCCGCGCACGCCATTCTATTTGCTCGAACCTGGGGCAACGAAACCGGCCGGCACTGGCCGCGTGATTGAGATGCCTGTCGATGCGCAGAGCTATGCGGAGGCGCTGTATGCAAAGCTGCACGATGCGGACCGCGAGGGTTGGGATTGGATTGCGGTGGAAAAACCGCCTGAGACGCCGGAGTGGGCGGGGATTTTGGACAGGCTCAGACGGGCGAGCGCGCGGCCACTTAGACTTATTGGTGATTCGCGTTAATCTGTATAGATGAGCGACGCGCATCCAGCGTACCTCGAATTTATCGATTTCATAGCGGCAGGAACTACCCCGAAAGAAATCGTGGCGTTTCGCCCGTCTGTCGAGGCGCAGGATCGTGTGGCCAACCTGATTGCGCGGGAACGAGAAGGTGATCTTTCCGCCGAGGAAAAGACTGAACTAGACTGCTACCTGGATCTCGAACACATTCTTCGAGTGGCGAAGGCACGCGCCGAGCAAATTTTGGCAAGTGAATCGTGATCTGCCGGGCGAGCTTCGGGAAGAAGTCCGGCGTCGCGCTGGTCTTCGGTGCGAATACTGCCTGTATCCCGAAGGCTGGACCGCTATCCCTCATCAGATTGACCACGTTGTGAGCCGGAAGCATGGCGGAGCCTCCACGCTCGAGAATCTGGCTTATTGTTGCGTATTTTGCAACCGCTACAAGGGTTCTGATATCGCGTCGATCGATTTGCGAACAGGGCAGCAAGTTCGGCTCTTTAATCCTCGAAGCGATAAGTGGACTGATCATTTCAGGCTTTTGGGAACAGTTATTGAGCCTTTGACAGCCTCAGGAGAAGTCACGGCGCGGCTGCTACGACTTAATCAAGCTCAACGAGTGATTGAGCGCTCAATTCTTCAGAACGCGGGTCGATATCCGCGCTAGAGAGAGCACATCCAGTTTCGGGAATTTGGATCGGCTCAGACGGGGTAGCTATCAGGCGCCGGCGAGTTGAAATGCCTTGTTGTGGTCTTTTAAGAACTGCTCCAGGCCTTTTTCCGTGAGCGGATGCTGGAACATCTGCTCGAGAACTTTGAGCGGCATGGTCGCGATGTGGGCACCGGCTTTGGCGGCCTCGACCACATGCAGTGGACCGCGAATAGAGGCGGCCAGCACCTGTGTCTTGTATCCGTAATTGTTGTAAATGGCGACGATGTCTTTGATGAGATCCATGCCGGGCCAGCCAATGTCATCGATGCGGCCGATGAACGGACTGACTATATAGGCACCGGCTTTCGCTGCCAGCAGAGCCTGGGCGGCGCTAAAGCAAAGCGTCACATTGGTGCGAATGCCTTCTTTCGTCAGCGCAGAGACCGCAACAATTCCTTCCGGAATAAGTGGGATCTTGACGACGATGTTGCTGTGAATCTTGGCGAGGCGCCGGCCCTCCGCAATCATCTCCTTCGAATCTGTGGAGACCACTTCGGCGCTGATGTCTCCATCGACAAGCCCGCAGATTTTGCGAATCTGATCTTCGATGGCGATCCCTTCTTTTGCGATCAGGCTGGGGTTCGTGGTAACGCCATCGATAATGCCCCACGGGGCGGCTTTCCGGATGTCCTCCGGATTGGCCGTATCAAGGAAAAATTTCATGCAAAGATCCTTTCGATGGTAACAGAGAGACGGTGCTACCATCGTCAGAGTTGCGGGCCCTTAGCTCAGCTGGTCAGAGCAGAGGACTCATAATCCTTTGGTCGAAGGTTCAAATCCTTCAGGGCCCACTAATCTGCTGCGGAACGAGGGGCGCTAAAGCAAAGACGCCCCTGTGTGTGAGCTCGCCGCTCAGAATTCCTGATACAAGGTGGCCATGCGGAAGCCGCGATAGCCGACGTTCTGCGGAAAGTCTTCCTCGAATCGCAATTGACCGCTGGGAGTGTATTCGACACTCTTGGAATTCGTACCGTTGACGAAGCCGAGAAAGAAGTCATAGTTTCCGAGCGGGGAAAGCTCGGCGCTTCCGGTGGCAAGCGAATAGACACCCATGTCGAGGTTCAACACCGGAGTCGCCACTTTGTGGGTTTCATCGAGGCTCCACGATTGGCCCCGGCTGTCGCTTTGGCTGCTACCATTGCCGCAGAATTCCGACGGCTCGGTAATTCGGGTGTTGCCGTTATCGAAGAGCGTGAGGAGACCGTTGGCTGCGAAGGTCGTATCGTGTTCGTGAGAGAACCAGGGACAGGGATTGCTTGAATTTACTGTGAAATCGCCCTGACGTCCCAGCTTCCAGATGTCCGCGCCATTGGGAGCCGCGGTTCCGTTCTGATAGTTCAGCTTGACGATCCAGTCCTGATGGCGGATCGAAATGATCAGATTGCCATCGAGCGTGGGAGAAAACGCATTGGAATGCGTCCAATCGTTCGCCACCGTATAGCCCGGCTGATAAAGATGCGGACAACCGGAATTGCCTAGCGCGCACGTTTCGCCCAGCACGGCGGGGCGAAGAATATTCAAGTTATCGAATTCGTTCCAGAACCACTTCACTTGCAGGTTTGAATCGACGACGATCGCCATATCGCCGACCACGTCTACGTTGCCGGAACCCTGGTTGGCGATTTTTTCGACGCTGCCGATGAAGCCGGTGTCGCCGTTCGGGAAGCGGAATACTTCGTGATGAATGGAAGTGATGGGATCGGTGCTGAACTTCGAGGTAAGCTGCGCGCTGATGGCCGTCACATTCGTCTCGCGGATCAAATTCCCGGCCATGTCGTATTCGCGCATCAGGCGGCGGTTGCCGGCGATGCCGGAATTGTCGTCGGCAACACCGAGGAACGTACCGCCGGGAACAGGCCGGGTCAGGTAGCCACCGGTGTTTTGATAGGCAGGTAAATACCAGATGATGTTACCCAAGCTGTCGGTAGCGAACGGGATACCGGAGGTGGGCGACGTAAGAACAATTGGATGAGAGGTGGTCACTTCCGGCGTCGGTACGGTGAAATTTTCAAAAGTAATACCGGATGGAATAGTACCTGTCGTGAAGGTGAGAACCGGACCCGCGACATTGTTGCTGCCGTTAATAACATGCCCCTGTAGCGTGTATTGGGTGGTAGGACGCATGCCGCCGATGTAGAAGTTCATGCTCGTCGTTCCATTACACGATTTGGGCGACGTGACATATACGTAAGTGCCAGCCGTTCTCCTGAAATCGACTTGCATGGTTGAGCCAACTGGGCAAGGCGGGGCGCTGAACAGAGCCACCAATGGGTGGCTGGTAGCAGACATCACCGGGGAGCTGCCGCTAACCCTGGATGTGATCACGAAGGTCTCTGCGGTAGTGGCCGACGCGGTCGACGAGGCTTCGTGCGCGACGACCTGAATATCGTATGTTCCTTCTTGATCCGCCTCAGTCCAGGGGAACTGGTTGATGCTAGAAAAATCCCTGCGGATTTGCAAGGTGCTGGAAGAAGAGCCAACGCTGAATTGATAGGTGAAGGCCGCGCTGGAATTCGCGGAGTCTTTGGCGGTGGCAGTCCACGTCACAGTAGTACCAACAGGTGCAGTACTCACAGAAGGTGTAAGCTGAACGGTGACACTTGCCGAGATGCTTGCGGTGGATGAAAGGGCGGCCAGAACAAACCAGGCGATGGGCGCAGATATCATTCTAATCATTACGATTCCTCATAGGGCTTTGTTAATAAGGGCGAAAGTAGCCTATAAAAACCTAGCCCAGGAGGAAGACTTAGTCAATACGGATAAGTTTGGCAGTACCGGCTATAACGGGCGGGAAAGTGGTAAATGGGCGCTCTGAAAAGGCGGGAGATTCGTGGCACATCCATTCCGGCTGGCGTGCCGCACCGCTAACGCTGGCTCGCTACTGTCATTGAGTTCGATTGCGTAGCTTCGCGGACAGGCGGCTTCGCCAAGTGCCGCTCGGGGCCAAAGATAATGCCGGTTTCCACTTCGACCGGCTTTCCGTCGCGCAGGTATGGCTTGAACCTCCACTGCGCCAGGGCATCGGTGGTGGTTTTTGCCTGATCGGGAAAGGCGGTGAGAAAGTGTATATGCCTCACTTTGCCTTCTTTGTCGATGATGATCCGGACCGGAACAGGATTGAATCTGTGCTCGGGAAACACGGGATCATTCCGCTCCAGCACGTTTTCCCCGCGCGCATAATCCTTGATGCACACCGGGGCGTCGTCCCGTCCCGCGCCGGTTTCTGAAGGAATTGCCGCCCAATTCAATCTGTTCACTTCCTGAACCAGGCTTTCCAACGTCTTTGGATCGCGGTTCATCAAAATAAATTGCACCGTATGGCACCGGATCTCGGTGGCCAAGACATGCCAGTACAGCGCTGTCCCGGGAGACCAATAGGCAAAGGAGGTAAACGGTTGGCCCGCGATCATGGTCACAGTAGGCTCCAGTTCCACCTTCAAATCACCCTGTAAGTGAGCTTTCGTGTAGTTAAGCAGTTCCACTGCGTTGGCCAAGGGGATTGGCGTGAAGAACATATCCTGAGCGGTAACCAGGATAGTTCCTCGGCCGGATCCTTTGTAATTATCAGCCGGCGTGAGTAGGGTAAGAGCGTAGCTCCCAGTAGCCGACGGAGGCGAACCTGCGGCTTTTTCCATCCACCCCGCAGGCAACTTATAAGAGAAGCCGAAATAGGCATTCGTATACGCGCCATTGGCGACGCTTCCGCCTTCGGGCAGCGGTGTCGTGGAATCGCTCGTGCTCGACCACGCGCCTGTTGCCAGGAGCGCACGCTCGGGGATTTTCTTTGATAGCGGTGTGGCGCTGGGAGAGTCCCCGCTCCGGGGCACACTGCTTTGAATTGCGTCTTGTCCCCGGGCCGGCAAAGATGCGGACACAGCGAGAAAAGCCAGCAGACGGAAGAGTCTCTTCATACTTCTCGTTTGCCGTGTTCGCGATCCCGTAGAGCGCTATGCGACCAATCCATTCGAAACGAAAAGACTACAGCGAGCGCAGGAAGTTCAGCACATCCTGCTGCGACGTTGTAGTGCCGCCGCCTGAGGTTGCCGGCAGCGCTGCGAAGTTCGCCTCAGCAGTACACGCTTCTGAGGCCGGGAATCCACTACCACTAACTGGCGCCAGGCAGTGGTCCTGAATCGCGGTCAGCAGGTCGGACGCGCGGCCATCGTGGAGGAAGAAAATCCGCTGTCCCACGCCCCACAGAGGCGAAGTGCGGAACTGGTCGCCCATCGCCATACCCTGTAGTATGTTGTCAGCCAAACCACCCATGTGGTGTATCTCCAGGTCGGAGTACAGATGGGCCGTTGCGTGGGTCAGTTCGCTGTCGAGGTTGGAGGTATCCGTCGTAAGCGACGGAGCATGGCAGGCAGCGCACCCCACGGTACTGAAAGCTGTCTGGCCGCGTGAAATAGAGGCTGCGGTGACGGTAGTGGTGGCCGTGCTGTACCCGCTGGGCCGCGCTGTCGGCTGCTCCAGAAGCCGCATGAAAATGGCAAACATCGTGATATCGCTCGACGCGGCAGTGCCGCTATTACTGGTGTTGATTGGGGTTTTGTCTTCCGGATATCCAGTTCCAGTGAGGTTGAGGCAACCGCTGGGCAGTCCTACGAAATTGTTCTCCTCGTCCGGGTTGGGCCGTTCGTTCTGGAACAACTCATTCGTGATGCCCATTTCCACGTTAAAGGCCTCACCGGAGAACAGCAGCATCGATTTGTTCTGTGCCTTCCAACCAAAGCGGCTGATGGTGCGATCGTTCCCGTTGTAATTGAAAGTGCCGCTGACACCGAAGGGATTGCCGACCTCACCGTTGAAAAAGTTGATCAGCGTATCTTCGCCTATATTCTCGATGTAGCCTGCGCCAAAAACAGGCGTAGGAATTCGGAAAACGATGTCGTTGAACGAGGCTGCCGTGTTGAAATGGGGTTGCGCAAGAGTACAGCTCGAAGCATCGGGGTTCCCCTGAACGGTGTACAGGTCATGAACACCGCCGTCCCGTTCCGAGGTCTCCCCCGAGTTGGTGAAGAAGTACGGGAACCGGGCTTCCAGCACTGGACCGCTGGCCGAGACGAAATAGGGGATGGTGTTGGGGCTGAACGCAATTCCGCGGCTCAGCACCTCACTTTCGGGATTGTCCCCAACAAACGGAAACTCACTCGAACTCGGGCTACTCCCCCCATTAGCCGGTTGCGAGTGGCATTGTCCGCATGCGTTTAAGTTGAACCGAGGTCCCAGACCATTGTTCGAGGAGCCGGTAACCGTTTTCGCTGTCTCGAATCGAGTGAAGCCATTGTTAAAGAACGCAACCTTGTTCGGATCGGGTGACGAGCCGGAGACGCTGGTGAGGCCGAACCCGGCGTCTATTGTGCCGTTCCGTACGCCGGGGTCGGTCTGACCAAAGGCCGATCCAACAATCATCAGTACCACAACAGACGTGGAAGAGTACTTCAGAATGCGCTTCATTCGAAAGCTCCTAAGCTCCTACAGGGTCTTAACTAGTGTGATCTATTGAACTCGGGCTATATTACAATTGCATGACAATTCAATTACTATCCTGTTAATCAAAAGAATTAATACTGAGCTAAATTTCAGTGTGCCCAATAAGCAACACGGTGAATTGGCAGCAGTGTACTGGGGGAACATCCAGGATTGCCTCAAAGCGCCGGCTTATCTCGGCTGAGGGGTGGGTTGTGAGGTCGGAGGCGCTGAACGGCGGCTGAAGTTAGTAACGACGTGGGCAAGCTTCAATAGACCGTGGCGATGCAGGAAATTTCTGCGGAACCAGTAAGCCTGGGCCCGATAGGTGTCAGTGTTTTTGAAATAGTTGTCTGATTTTCCGCATTCGCGGGCAAGCTGTACGGCCGCGCGCGAGAGATTAAAAATATCTTTGGCATGTATAGGGCCGGTTTGCTTGCCGAGACGTTCAGGATGTGTGAGGCGCCATAAGGCGAGCGTCAGTTCGGGAGAAAAGCCGGGGAACAGGTGGCTGGCGGCATGGCGAGCGCATTCAAGCTGGTCAGCAAAGAGATCCGTGCAACTGCCCGTCACGCTTCCCTCGTGCCGCCGGTAAAGTAACAAGACATCAGGCAAGCTATATATCTCACCAAATTTGCTGAGCCGAATCCAGAGTTCGGAATCTTCATTTTGTATGTCGGCGTAATTGCCTGCTCGCAATACGGCCGATTTTCGAAACAGCGTTGCCGGGTGCGACGTGGGGGCCTGCCAACGGGTGCGCCATCGCGCCTCTGCGTCGTTGGTGGGACATTCCCATGGGCCGCCGGTTGGCGCTCCCTGCGCATCAATGAGCCTGACTTGCGAGCCGAGCGCCACGACATCAGGATGCGCGAGCATATGAGCAACTTGCTTTTCGAGCCGAGTAGGCTGGTTGATATCGTCGGCGTCAATGCGGGCGCAAAGTTCCGTGCCCGCGGCCTCCACCAGGGCTGCGAGGCTGCGGCCGACGCTCATCACTCGACCTGTGATGATCACGCCGGGTATTCTGGCCGGTATCCATCGCCTCAATTCTTCGACCGTTCCGTCGGTTGAACCGTTCTCCCAGACAATGATGGTGTGACGCTTGTAAGTCTGGTTAGCGATCGATTCCAGCGTCAGCGGAAGATAGGGCATCCCGTTCTTCACGGGCATAAGCCACGTAACTGGCTCGCTCATTTGTTGTATCACCTTATCGGCCGGTTTCGCGGGAGTAATAGTCGGATCGAGCGTTCCCGATTCTCTTCAGGCGATGTGAGTACAGGGAGGATGATTGTTGCATGAGACGCATTGCGGTTGTGCTGGCCCTGGCGACAGTCGCGCTGGGGGCCGATGAACATGTGGACATCTATTCAGCGCAGGATTTAAAGGCAATGAGCGAGAAGCTGGCCCAGAAGCGCGCGCCATTTGCCGCACAGGATCTGGCGCGCTATGGGAACCACTACACGATGCTCGCGCGGCGCGACGCAACGGGCTCAGCGGAAGTGCACGAGCACGAGGCGGATATCTTTGTTATTCAGAGCGGCGCGGCGACCCTGGTAACGGGCGGGAAAGTGGTGAACGGGCGGACCGAAAAGGCGGGAGAGATTCGTGGCTCATCCATTCAGGACGGCGAGCGGCATCGGGTCGCGATGGGCGACATTATTCATATTCCGGCCGGCGTGCCGCACCAGTTACTGATCGAAAAGGGACGACCGTTTACATATTTTGTGATCAAGGTGACCGGTCAATAGATGGCGGTCGCGTGGGTGTTGACCCTGCTGGCGTTTGCCGGTATCGCGGCCGGCTTATTCCTGGATCACTTTCTCACCCTATCGGATCACTTATCGGCGGTGGGTGGCGGCGTGCTGTTTGGAATCGCGGTGTTTTGGGTCATTCCCGAAATTGCAGAAAGGTCAGGATGGATGGCGGCGGTACTGTTGGCGGTTGGGGCGTGCGGCGGCCTCGCGGGTCTAGACCGCTTATTGGTGCACACTGGACATTCGCCGCGGCATGGCGTGGTCGGACCGCTGCTGGCGGCCACAGCCGTTCACAGTTTCCTGGACGGATGGAGTGTGCGCGCGTTCGCCGTCCAGCCGGTTGCCGATGTCGCGGTGCCGTTAGGCTTGGCGCTGCACAAAATTCCGGAGGGACTCGCCTTGGGGTGGATCGTGCGCAGGTCATTTTCCAGCAGGTGGAAAGCGGCCGGAGCCGCGGCTGGCGTCGAATTGCTGACTGCGGCGGGAGCATTCATTGAGCCGCGGGCAAACCAATCCGGTGCTGCGGCATTCGGCGCCTGGTGGAGCGCAGTGGTGCTGGCGATTATCGCCGGTAGTTTCCTTTTTCTGGCCGTTCACGCATTAGTGGCCGCGCGAAAGCGAGCCGGGGTGGTGGCGGTATTTGTAGCAACCCTGGCGGCTGTGGGTGGACTCGCGCTGGTGAAGCATTGATTTTCGGCCGGGACTTAAACCGCCGGGTGCTGCTTATGGAAGCTGGTGCGAGCTTGAAACTCGCGTCCGTAGGCAAGCAACCTGTTTTCAGAAAAAGGCGAACCGACAAATTGCAGACCAACCGGCAGGCCGTTGACAAAGCCGCACGGGACGCTGAGCGCGGGAAGCCCGCATAGATTGCTGGCCTGCACGAGTCCGGCACCGACGCCTTTCTGATCGGGCCGCTTGGGCGGAGTCTCGTCAAAGGGTTGATCGGCGCGGTCGGGCGGACTGAAGCGAGTGGGCGCCACCAGAACATCCAGATTGGCGAACATGTCGCGGAACGCGGACTGGATCTGAGTGCGCACGCGCATGGCTTTCAGATAATCGAGCGCGGAATAGTTCATAGAGGCTTTCAGTCCGTCGATTTGGCTCTGATCAGCCAGTTGATCGACTGTGCCGCTGCGAATGAACTGCTCGAAGACCGATGCGGCCTCCGAATCGATGATGGCGCTGATGATGGGACCGTAGGGAAAATCGGGAAGGCGTGTTTCGACCATCTGCGAACCGAAAGATTTCACAACGGCGAGGGCGTTTGCGAAGACCGGGCGCAACGGCTCGTCGGGCCATTCGGAGAAATCGATTTCGTTGTAGCCGAGCTTGAGATCGTGGAATGTCCGGTGATACTGGGGAGTGTAGTAAAAGCTCTTGTGGGCGGAACTTGGGTCGTCGGAATCGCCGCCCGCAATGACGTGTAAAACCAGGCCGCAGTCCTCGGCAGAGTGGGCGAGAACGCCGATTTTGTCGAGAGTCCAGGAAAGAGCCATCGCGCCGTGACGGCTGACCAGGCCATAGGTAGGCCGCAAACCGGTAACGCCGCAGAAGGAAGCTGGAGTCATGATGGAGCCGGACGTTTCAGACCCGAGCGCGTAAGGCACCAAGCCGGCGGCCACTGCGGCTGCCGAACCGCTCGAAGAGCCGCCCGCCCAATAAAGCTTGTTCCAGGGATTGAGGCACGGACCTTGTAACGAGGCTGAAGCGGAGCTGTAGCCGCCGCCACCGGCGAGTTCGATCATGGAGAGCTTGCCGATGAGAATGGCCTGGGCGTGGTCGAGGCGATCCACCACGGTCGCGTTGTAATCGAAGACCTGATCCGCGAAGGGCTTCGCGCCCCAGGTGGTGGGATATTTGGCGACGGCGAGAAGGTCCTTCACGGCATAGGGAATGCCTTGCAACGGGCCGCGGAAGCGCTCGCGCTTCAGATCGTAATCCACGTCTTTGGCGGCCTTATGGCCCTCCTTAGCGAGAGAACAGGCGAGCGCGTTGTACTGAGGCCCCAAGGTTTCGAGGCGCCGTGCGAAGAATTTCGTGAGCTCGGCCGAAGAGATTTCGCGATTGCGGAGGGCGGCGCCGAGTTCGGAAATAGTGGCGAACGGAAGGGCGGCTTCGTCGAGCCTGGATTTCGTCTTATCCATGAGAAGCTGTTGCAGCCGCTGAACCGTTAGGCCCGGAATGCGAAGGCGGGTTCGATATTCATGGGCAATTCAATTTGCGCCAGGCGGTTGCTGGCTTCACGGACATCAGCCAACGCCTTTGCGAGCTTTTGCTCCGGAGTGGCGTTGGGCGCAGCAGGCATGGGCGCGCCCTGAGGAGGAATCTTCTGTGTCACTTGCGCGAGCAGCGGCGACGCGCCGAGAAGGGCGGCCACTTGACGGCGAGTCATGCGCGGGGAGGACGCGCGGCGGGAACGCATGCCGACATTATAGAGGGACGCGGGGTTAGCCGTGCTGATCGAGCGCGCTCTGCATGAGTGTGCGCGGAGCCGATTCGCCGGTCCAGATCTCGAATTGGCGGGCCGCTTGCTCGATGAGCATTTCCGAGCCTGGAATGATGGTGCAGCCCTGCTGCTTGGCGCGCTTTAGCAACAGCGTGTCGTGCGGATTGTAGACCATGTCGAGAACGACCGCGGCCGGAACCCGATCGTTGAACAGGCACTCTCCAGCGTTAGGCGACATCCCGACGGGCGTTGCGTGCACCAGTGCGTCAAAATGTCGCTTAGGAGCATCGTCGAGCGATATTGTTTCCGCTTTCGCCGCTCGAGCGAGCGCTTGCGCTCTTGCGGCGTTGCGGCCAGTGATGGTGACGTTTGCACCGGCGTCACTGAGAGCAATCGCGGCGGAACGTGCTGCGCCGCCGTAACCGGCGATTAATATGTTGGCGTGCGCGAGACGGATGCGCTTAGCCAAAGGCTTCAGAACGCCTTCCGCGTCGGTGTTCGCGCCACGCCACTTGCCACCTTTGCGCCATACGGTGTTGACAGCGCCCACGCGCTTGGCAAATGGTTCCACGATGTCGAGATGAGAGAGGATGCGCTGCTTATGCGGGATGGTCACGCTGAAGCCCGCGACCGGGAGCGCAGAGGCCAGCTTCATCCAATCGCTGAGATGCGTAGGCGACAACAGAAACGGGAGGTAAACCGCATCGATACGGCGTGCTTGAAAGGCACGGTTATGTATGAGCGGGGATTTCGAGTGGGCTACAGGGTCGGCAATCACTCCGTAGATTCGAGTTTGGCGGCTTAGTTTTTCACAGCGATAGAGAGAATGCATGACGCTTGCCGCGACTTGCCCCGGCGCAGTGCCGGAGTTGTCGCGCGGTGCGGCATAGGTGAACGGGCAACCCAAAGACGGGGCCAAGACGCGGGTCAGGAGGCCCATCTCCGACATAGTGAATGCAACCAGCGGTGTGTTGTGGTGTTCGCGAACGAATTCGATGAGGCGCAGATTGTCGCTGGGCTTGCGTGCAGTGACTGCGGCTTTGTACGCGTCCGCGGGAATACGCTGCAACCGGCTTAAGATACGCGCGAGGACGGGCGTCCTCTCGAAGTTGTGATAGGAAACGATGAGCGCGGCAGATTCGCGAAGCGGAGCGAGCGCCGGCGTGGCTCGCTCCGCGGATTCGATTTCGATATCGATGGCAGCGCTGCCGGCTTTTCCAGCATCCTGAAGGATTGCGAGTTGCTCTTCGATGCTGCCCTTGAAGCTGCCGTGATTCCGCTGGTGACGACAGGTGGCGATGATTCGTGACTCCGGATACTTTCTTTGAAATGCGCGGATGACCTGTATGCCAGAGGCCGGATTGGCAAGATGATCCAGACGAAATTCAAGCAACGTATTGCCGTCCTTGTACTCGCATTCGGCGGCGCGGATCAACTGCGAGCCGGCAGGAAAACCGAGCGCCACAGCGATGCACGGTAGAGATTTTGGAAGAGCAGCCATCGCAGGCGTGTGGTTCAGGATAGCAGTTGTCCAGACCGATCAGCGAATGGGGAAAATCGTCGGTTGAACGGCAGTGCATTTCCGGTGTATTTATATTTTTCTTACATTAATTTCCTTTTCTGATTGCGCTGCAACTCGAGCGCGCTGAGGCGTATCCAAGCTGTTGTAAGTCAATGAGACCAGTTGTGCATTAAGTAGTCAATGCATGTTACTGGGAATGCTTTGGGAGGTTATTTAGATGAAATACATGATTGCAGCGGGACTAATGTCTCTGGGACTGCTCGTCACAAGCGCACAAGCGCAAGAAGAGAGCCGCAGCGACGTTACTGTTTCTGCTTTTGGGATTTTTCAACAGGGCACTACGGGTAATGGAATAAGTCAGTCGGGCAACGAGACGACTGGCGTATTGGCGACATATCGCTACTTCTTTACGGATCATCAAGGCGTGGAGGTCGATTATGGGTTCGCCAACTTTAACCAGCAGTTCTATGCACCGAATGCGACAACGCCCTTTTCACTCGGGGTTCCGGCGGACATGAATGAAGCGACAGCGTCCTACGTGTATCGCCATGCGATCGGCCATCGCTTGACTCCATTCGTGAGCGCGGGTACGGGCGCATTGTTGTTCATGCCGAGTTCATTTACCGCAGGCGGCGCAGCGGGAAGCACCTTTGTGACGCCCGATTTCGTGTATAGTGCCGGTGCGGATCTGGCGCTGAGCCGGCGGCTGAGTGTGCGTCTTGGCTATCGCGGACATGTGTTCCAAGCGCCGGATTTCGGCGTGGCGACCATCCGGACGAATTCGGTTACGCACATTGCCGAGCCGTTCGCCGGTCTATCGTTCCACTTCTAAAGAGAACGAGATTTCGGAGGTTGGGAGGGTCTCTGCAAAGAGGCCCTCTTTGTTTTTGGAACTAGAACTTTAGCACCACATCCACCAGATTCCCCGGCTGGCGCACGGTGATCTCGCGGTTGACATTGCTCTTGGCGCGAACGATTCCAAATACCGAACGTACATATTCATCCAGATAGGGGCCGTCCATCGGGGCGCCGGGCCTCAGTTCCCACATCTCCTGGGCTTTGTCATTGTCTTTCGCACTGAGGCCTTGCAGCTCGAGACTGCCAAAGTAGAAGCGTGCGCCTCTTTGCACATCTATGCGTAGATCGACGTCGCCTGTGGCGTCATGGAAAATCCGGTTCGGCTGCGTGGCTGCCGACAGATAGCCGTCTGCACGGAGAACCTGCCGCATGTCGTCGAGCGAGATAAGGATCTGTTTCCAGTTCGCGACATTACCCTTGCGGAATTTACCGGCCCGAAGCATTTGGTCGCTTGGCAAGTTATCGCCAATTAGCTGAACGTCGCCCATTTTCCAGACTTGCCCTTCCTGAATGGTGACGGCGGCAAGTACCGCGTCTTTACTCAGCGGAACAGCTACGATCTTCGGAAATGCGACTGTCAAATATCCCTTCTCTTCGTACATCGGAGTAAGATTCGATTCCACGACCACGCGGAATTCACGATCCGAGTAATCTTGTCCAACCGCGACTATATGGATCGCCCTCTCGAGCGTTGCCGCATCGAAGGCGTGGTTACCCTCAAATGCTATTTGCCGCAGTTTGGGAAGGTTCGCCGGACGAAAAACGACAACTATCCTACCCTTTCCCAGATCTGCTTCGCGCTTTGCGATAAGTGGCTGCGGGTTACCGGACTTCGCCAGCAGATCTTCCAGCGCCTGCTGATAATAGTGCTGAGCGCCGTCGGTATCAGGCATTTGCCTGTCGAGTAACGGGTCGGCAGCTTTGAACTTCGTCCAAAGCTGATCTTGATCCGTATTGGGTATATCGAGAACCACCGGCACGAGCGTGGTTTCATCCATCAATTCGAAATTGACTGAGTAACTGAGGCCGTCCGGCCCCGTTTTCGATTGATAGCGATAACTGGCGCCTCTAAAGAAGCCGCTGTCCACAAGATGATGGCACGCTGCTTCCAAGTCTTTTGCGGTAATCGGCTGACCCAATCGGAGACCGGAAGCCCCGAGAACGGCGGCGGTCGCGCGAGTACTTCCACTCACGTGTACTTCGGTCAGGCGACCTTGGGCGAGAGCCGCGCAGGCGGTTAGAGCAACCGCGAGTAATGCCCTTGGTAACATCATGCACAAGATGACAGGGTCCAACCAGTATAGCCGGAAGAAGGCGGTTTGCAAATGAAAAGAATTGGTCTTCTGGTACTAATTACGGCCATCGGCGCGGCCAGTGCTATCGCGCCCGGATACGACCAGCCGTACCGGCCGCAGTATCATTTTTCTCCACGCGAGCACTGGACCAATGACCCGAACGGATTGATCTATTTCCAGGGCGAATATCATCTCTTCTTCCAATACAACCCATTTGGCGATGAATGGGGACATATGAGCTGGGGGCATGCGGTTAGTCCGGATCTGCTGCATTGGCGGCAACTGCCGGTCGCGTTGCCGGAGCAGGACGGCATCATGATCTTTACAGGAAGCACGGTCATCGATGAGCACAACACCAGCGGCTTCTGCACCGGCGGGAAGCCATGCATGGTCGCAGTCTACACGGGACATACACCGGAAAGTGGATCACATCCTGCACTGCAGACCCAGAACCTGGCATATAGCAACGATCGAGGCCGCACCTGGACGAAATATCGCGGTAATCCAGTCTTGAACCTGAACCTGACGGATTTTCGCGACCCGAAGGTATTTTGGTCCGGGCAAAGTAAGCAGTGGGTTATGGTGGTGTCGCTGCCGAACGATCACAAAGTGCGATTGTATGGGTCGGCCGACTTGAAGCACTGGCGTAGTTTGAGTGAATTCGGGCCGGCGGGCGCGACTGGCGGGCAGTGGGAATGTCCTGAACTGTTTGAATTGCCGATAGATGGAACAAGCGGTGGGACGCGATGGGTGATGAAGGTGGGACTGAACCCAGGCGCACGCGCGGGCGGGTCCGGCGAGCAGTATTTCGTCGGGCGCTTCGATGGCACGCGATTCACTAACGACAATCCGGCGTCGCTCACGCTCTGGACCGATTATGGAAAAGATTGCTATTGCGCGCTGACCTTCAATAACTTACCGGGAACCCACGCGCCGGTGATGTTGGGCTGGATGGATAACTGGCAATACGCGGCGAAGCTTCCGACGAGTCCCTGGCGAGGGCAGATGACGATTCCGCGAAAGCTATCGCTGCGAAGGACGGCGGATGGGATCCGATTGGCGCAGCAGCCGGTTGACGAGCTGGAGAATCTGAAGGGCCGCACTAGCAATCTCGGACCTTCCGTGACGAGAATAAATGGGCATTCATTCGAGCTGCGGTCCGAGATGCAACTGGGAACCGCGCAGGCAGTTGGATGGAAGCTGCTCGCGGGCGACGGCAGTTACACGCTGGTTGGATATGACGTAGGCACGCACACCGTTTTTGTGGACCGAACACATTCCGGACTCACTGCTTTCAGCAGAGATTTCCCCAACAGAAGCGAAGCGCCGCTCGCGTTGCGGGACGATGTACTTCGCTTGCGCGTGCTGGTAGATCGGTGCTCGGTGGAAGTGTTTGCCGGGGATGGTGAAATCGCGATGACCGAACTGGTTTTCCCGCCACCAGGCGCCGACGAGATCGAAGTATGGAAAACAGGCGGGGAGCCTGGAAACATTACAGCTAGCTTGTCGGAGTTGGAATCGATTTGGCGCTGAAATCTATTGCTGACGAGGCCGGCGCGCTGCGGTGGCAGGCGCCGGAGAAACTGACGCATGTAGCTCCCGAAGCTGCTCCTGCGCCTTTCGGGCATCGTCGGTATGCGGATATTTTTGAACCAGCGCGCGGAATTCCTGGACGGCACGGCTCACTTGCCGCGCTTTGATCAACGCCATGCCCTTCATCAAATGCGCGTCAGGCGTCTTGGGATTCTCAGGATACCGTTCTAATACGGCGTCAAAGGCCTGAACGGCAGCGACGTAGTCGCCGCGATTGTAGGCGATTTCCCCGATATAATACTGTGCGTTTGCGGCGAGTTCCGTGTTGGGAAAGTAAGTGAGATACTGCTGAAATTCGTTATAGGCGAGATCGGTCTTTCCGGTCTGGAAGTCGCGGAGCGCATCTGTGTAAGTTCGATCCGCACTCATGCCTTGCGGAGGCACGCCCGTGCCTGGCTGGCCGGTCGTCCCCGGTGTGGCCGGCGCGGCCGTACTCGGCGCCGGCGGCGGGTTTTGCATGACCTGAATCTGGTTCTTGAGGTCGGTAATCTTGGCGTCCATCCTCTCCAGACGAGCGCTGAGATCTGCCAGCGAATCCTTCAGCGAGCGCACGTCGTCGCCCATGGCATCCACTTTGTTGTTGAGGCCGGAGACAGGCATGAGAGACTTGGCGACGCCATTCGTCAGGGTGTCCTGCATGGAAGCGACCTGATCGGCGGTTCGTCTGGAATCGTTTTGAATGGCCTGCAACATGCCCGTCAAGATGTCGATCTTGGAGTTGAGAGTTTGCTGCATGGAATCTAGCTTGGCTTCCAGCTCGCGCTGCATTTCAACCAAGTCTTTGTTGACACCGAAAGAAAAGCTCGAAAAAGTGAGCGTAAGAACGGCAAGACGCAAGAACTTCATGTGAGTCGGCTCCTCAAGAGGTGGGGACGGATAGGAGCCGTCCCCGTTTCAGGCTTGTATTTAGTGTAGGAAACGCGCCTTTACGTTTATTGACCGGCAGAGAAATGCGCCCGGCGGTTGCGCGCGTAACACTCTTCGGTGGCGTCGGTACAGAGCGGCCGCTCTTTGCCGTAACTGATGGTCTTGAGCTTGTCACCGGGAACGCCCAGCCCAACGAGGGCGTCCTTAGTGGCTGAAGCGCGGCGATCGCCAAGGCCCAAATTATATTCAGCCGACCCGCGCTCGTCGCAATGGCCTTCGATGGTCACGACAAAGTTGGGATCCATCTGGAAGATGGTCTTGAGCGCATCGGCATCCGCCTGCAGGACGGGTTGATCCTGTGCGCGAACATCGCTCTTGTCGTAATCGAAATGGATATCTTGCACGCGGTGTGCGAGTATGTCGGCGACGGTTTCCGTATTCTGCGGCGGCCGGGCTTCTGGCGGCGGAGGTGTGCTGACCGTGATAGTAGCGTCCGCAGACGTATTGCCGCCTGGTCCGCTCGCGGTCATGTGATAGGTCGTTGTGGCGGTCGGATAAACGGCGCGACGGCCGTTTGGACTCACTTGCCCAATTCCGTTGTCGATCTGGACATTGGTTGCGTTGTCAACTGACCAACGCAGTGAGGATGGCTGACCACTGCTGATTGTCGAAGGCTCGGCATTGAAGTAGTTGATCACCGGCGCGGCCGCCGGTGGGGGGGCAGCTTGTGGCGGTGGTGGCGGAGGCGTGACTGCCTTCTTATGACACGCCGCAGCGAAAACTAACAGGAGCACTGACGCTGAAATCAGCGAGGCTCTGTGCTTTGTCATGATCCTTGAAAATCCTCCCTAAAACGTTCCTGGAACCTACTTTGAATCGCGCACAACGGGCACCAGTGCGCTAAAGCGAAGACGCCTGTGCGCTCGATCCTTCTATAATGCCGGTGTTTCATTCGAATTTCTACTGTTCAGCGTTCACCCAGACCGGTTTTTCGTTACTTCCCCGATCGGTAAGCGGATGTTTGCCCGTGCCATCGGCGTTCATCATCCAGATTTGCGATTGGCGGCCGCGCATGGAGGCGTAAACGATGTGAGCGCCATCCGGCGCCCAACCGGGGTTCTCGTTGCGCCCTTCATTGGCCGTGAGCTGAGTGGTCTGACGCGATGTCACATCCATAATGAAAATGTTGTAGTTCCCCGGCTCAAATCCACGCGTCCAGGCAAACGCGATGTGAGCGCCATCAGGATTCCAAGCCGGATTGGTGGCTTCGCCGGTACCCGCGCTCAGGCGTTGAACGTCCGCGCCTTCCAGATTCATATGATAGATCTGCGGCAAACCGGAGCGGCCGGAGACATCCACGAGATCAGCGCCAGTTTTCGGGTTGATTTTGGCTTCCACTTCAATGGCTCCCGATGAAGTTACCCGGTGCAACCCGCTTCCATCCACATTTGCCATATAGAGCTGCGCCGGACCGCCCGCGGCCGTCGAGGAAAAAATTATGCGCTTCGAATCCGGTGTAAAAGTCACAAACGCATTCATGGAGGCGCGTTGATTATAGAACGGCAATTTGCGGCCGGTGTCAAGCGAAAACATCTGAATCGCGGGAAACCCCGCGGCGTATGTGGTGAACGCGACGATGCGCCCATCGGGCGAAGCGGACGGGAAGGTGGAAATAGATCCGTACCGCGTGAGCTGCCGCTGCCCAGTGCCGTCCCAGTTCATCACCCAAATTTCTTTTGCACCGCTGCGGTTCGAGACGAAAACGATACGGGTTCCCACCAGGCTCTTACCGCCGAATTGAGCCAGAATATCGGCCGCATAGCGATGCCCCGCATCAACAGCGCCGGCTTGATCAAGGGAGGCGGTATAAATCTTGCCGAAAATTTGGGCTTGCTGAAGCGTAGCAATGGTTGGTGAGGTGGTGTAGAACCACCCGAAGACGACAAACATTCCGCGGTCCTCTGCGCCGTAGCCGATGCCAAGATAGTTTGACGAGACCGGCGGAAGGCTCCAATCGGTGAGCCGCTTTCCTTGCGGAGTAATCGCGCGCGAGCTAGGCGGGGCCACGCCGGCGATCAGATCGGAGGGTTGCTGCGGAATATCGAGCGGGTACATCGTCTTCGGCACGAAGTTAATCAGGGGCGAGCTCTGCAGATCGCTCGCGACCGTGCTGTTGAAGGCGCCTATATAGGAAGCCGCCGCCCCGGAGGCGCGAAAATCCGGAACCGCTATCAAGGGCTTACCCGGATTTTTTTGGATGTAACCTTGAATCTGTTGCTTGGCGGGGAGCCAGCCAAGGCCGGTAACAATTAAGACAGAAGCGATAAAGAGACGCATCATCGTAAGCTAAACGTGAACTGAGCCAGAATAGAGCTGCCGGGAATTTGCGGCGGCAGCGGGGGCAGCGGGTTCGAATCGTAGACTGCGCGTACGGCTGTGCTGTCTATCGAAGGATTGCCGCTCGACTGAATTTGCTTTATATCGTGCACGCTGCCATCGCGCTGGATCGTGAAGCTCACGATTGTCGGCGACTGCTGGCTGCGAGCATCCAAACCACTCGTTCGCCAATTGCCTGCAATCTGCCGCTGGACGAGATCAGCGTAGGCGGGATAGAGGTTGCCGAGCATGGAATTCGGACCGACTCCGACCTGGCCGGCTCCGCCCGGTGTGCTGTACATGGGACTTGAAAGCGCCTGCGGCGAGTGACTGTAGACCTGGTTCTGCGGCGCGGGCTGCGTGTATTGCTGCTGATGTAGCGGCCGCGGCGCTTGTTTCTTGATCTTCTCCGGAATCTCGATAGCGTTCTTATCAGGAAGAGGCTGTTTTTCCGCGGTTTGTTTGGCGGGCGCTGTGGGAACGGCGGATTGCGTGTCGTTCGCGACGGGATTTTGCGGGGCTTCGCGATGCGCTATCGGAATGTTGTGGACCGGCGATACAGCGTAGGCGCCGCCCGCGGGATGGAGGTCGCCAAGAGTCTGGTTAGCGCGGTTTACCCAATACCAGCCGAAGAACAGCAGCGCGACCACAGCGCCATGCACGAATATGGAGCCGATGAAAGGAAATCCCAGCGGGTCGCGTTCATCGAGAATGTCCAGAGGCTCTGTCATAATCAGCGCCGCGGCTGGCGCGTCGACGAATCGATAGGCGCCGTGACCATTCTCACTTCGAACTTCGCTTCGCCGAGTTCGGCCACGATCTGCGCAATGGGATCCCATGGCGTTTCGCGATCGGCCCGGACATACACGGCGGTTGCGTTATGGAAGCGCTGGTGGATTCCTTGCGCAAGCAGGTTGATGTTAATCGGCTTGTCGCCCAGAAACGATTCGCCATTCTTCGTGATACTGATAACCGGAAGATCTTGCGTGGTGTTCTGCACGCGCTTCACTTTGGGCACCTGAATGTCCAAGCCGAATTCCATCACGTTGGCCGTGATCATGAAAATGACAAGCAACACCAGGACCACATCGACCAGCGGAACGACATTGATCTCAGACATCGAGGATGGGCCGCCGAAGCGCCGCCCGCGATGCCCGCCATTATGGAATGAGAAAGCCACTGTGTTCCTGAATCATCCGCCGAAATCGCGTTCCGCCAGATTTTGAAATTCGATGGCGAAGTCCTCCATGCGAGTGCCCATTTCGCGAATGCGTGTACCGAAAACGTTGTAGAAAATCGCGGCCGGAATGGCGGCGGCTAAGCCAATCGCCGTAGTGATCAACGCTTCCGAGATGCCTGGCGCGACGGCCCGAAGGCTTGCGCTGCCGGCATTCCCGAGTCCGGCGAAGGCGTCGATAATGCCCCACACGGTGCCGAAGAGACCGATGAATGGCGATACTGAAGCTACCGTCGCCAACCAATTCATGTTCATCTCGAGCTTCGTGACTTCTTCGCTGATTCCCAATTGCAAGCTGCGCTCGATCGCAGTTTTGTTGACCAACGCCCCTCGCTGCTTGATCTGACGTTCAATCTCACCGTAACCGAAATCGAAGACCGCGACCAATGGCGCGGAGCCGAACTGCTCACTGGCCACTGCGACCGACTGAAGATTATTAGCCTTGCGAAAGGCGCGAAGAAAGTTTCGATTCTCGCGGCGCGCGCGGCTGAAAATGCTGCCCTTCGAGAACACGATGGTCCACGAGAACAGCGAAAACAGGATCAGGATGGCGATGACAGCCAGGGGAACAGGCCGAAGATTTTGAACGAGGTCCCAAAGTGTAAGGTCCGCAGGCGACAGCAAGAACGGCAATAGAAATGTCCTCTCGTGGTTTCGCTCTTCATTATAGAGAGCGGCGCGCGGTTTACTCTCTGTCTTCGAGATGTTTCAGTCGCGCGTCCAATACGCCCTCGACTCGCAGTAGCGCCTGATGAGCCGAGTCGAAACGCGCGTTCATTTCGGAGCACAGAGCAGCTATCTGTGCTTCCATATGCTTCTCGAGACGCTCATTTTGCCTCATATTCAGGAGAATGCCAATGAGAACGGCAAGCGTCGGGATGCTGATTGCGAACAGAACCTGTGATTCTAGTACCAACCTCACATTTTAGCGGCTCAATAGCGAAAAGGGAACCTTGGCGGTTCCCTTTCGTCGCGTCGATCGTGATCGACCCTGTAGCTGTGACTAATTGGTCCCCTTCTCATCGGGGCACTTACGAGTATAGCGTGCGATTCCCGGATCAGTCGTACCGTAAAGCTCGCATCGGATCGATGTGCGCGGCGCGTAGCGTAGGCCCAGTACCTGCCGCGAGCGCCACGATGATGAGCACTCCAAGAGCACCGGCAAAGATCGCGGGATCGTTGGCTTCGACCCCGAAGAGTTGAGAGGCGACGGCGCGGGTGAGGGCAAGGGCGGCGAGAACTCCGATGACGGCTCCGACCGAAACCATCCAGAAAAGCTCTCGCAGCACGAGAGCAACGATAGATTGGCGGTTCGCGCCGAGAGCCATGCGGATGCCGATCTCAGCCGTGCGGCGGCTGACGCCATAAGCAACAATTCCATAAAGGCCCAAGCTTGCGAGCAGCAGAGCGAGAACACTTGACGCGGTGATGAGGACCGCGACGGCGCGGTCCTGGAAGATGGAATTTTCGATCTGCACGCGCATCTGCTGTATGCCGGTGACTGGCAACGCACGATCAAGCGAAGCGACCATGCGACGAACGGCCGAGGGTAGCGTAGGTTCCGCAGAGCGCGTGCGAACGAGAAAGAACGCCTGCGGCGCGGGGTCCGACGGTTTCCCCGCCTGTGAGAAGGGCAAGAAGTAGAACGGCTCTGCATTTCGGCGCAAGTTTGCGAACTGCGCATCCGCAACGACACCCACAATTTGCTTGTCCAACTTGAGGTTCTTGCCGGCCCCTGGTGACATATACATTCCGACCGCATCCCTCCCACGCACAAAGCGCTTCACAAATGCCTGATTGACGATTACCACCTTTTGGCTATTTGGCCCGTCCGCCGGCGTAAACTCACGGCCTTCGATGGCAGGAATGCCGAGAGTATGAAATAAGCCGGGAGCGGCGAGATTGACCCGGCTATCCATGTTTTCATCTTCGGTTGGCTGATAACCTTCGATGCTGATGTTGCTGGAGGAATCGGAATTTGAATACGGCCCGTATTGGCAGAATGAGACGGCGGAAACGCCGGACGTTGTGGATAAGCGCTGCTCGACTTGCGTATAGAGATTGAGCGCTTGCGCGGTAGCGTAACGGTTCAGCGCGGGATCAAGCGTGAAGGTCAGAAGGTTTTCGGTATGGAAGCCTGGATTGTGATGAAGCAGCTTTCCGAAGCTCTTCATGAACAGGCCGGCGCCGGCGAGGAGCACCACGCAGAGTGCGATTTCAGAAGTTACGAGCGCTCGGCGGAGACGAGTCTGGCTGAAGCCGGAAGCGACTTGATGTGTTTGATCCCGAAGCGCCAAGCCGGTTTCCGACCCTGCCTGCCAGGCAGGCAGAAGACCGAACGCAAAACCCGCCACCAACGAGACCGCCAAGGTGAAGGCGAGGATGGTCCAATTGAAGCTGCTGCCGACCCAGCCCGAGGTTTCGCCCGGTGGAACCATGTGAAGAATGCCGCCGGTCAGCGCGAGCGAAAGGAGAATGCCGAGCGCTCCGCCAAGGAGAGCGAGCAGAATGCTTTCAGCCAGTAACTGCGAAACGATTTGCCTGCGGTTGGCGCCGACTGAGGTTCGAATGGCGATCTCACGCTGGCGCGCGCTGGCTCGAACCAGCAGCAATCCAGCGAGATTGGAACAAGCTATCAGCAGCAAGACTCCGACCGCAATCATCAGCACCACGAGCGGCTTTTTCCAACTCTGTTCAAGCTCATTGAGGCTGGAAGTGGCGGGATGCAGTTCCAGACGGTACGACAACACGCGCGCGCGCCTATGCGCACTGGTAATGTGCATTGCGGGGAGCTCGTCGCGTAGCGTGGCCGTAAGGACCCGGTTGAGCGCGGCTTGCGCGCGGCCGCGGGAAACGCCAGGACGCAGGCGGCTGATGATGGTCAGCCACTGCCAGCTTGGATCATCGAATGCGTTGAAACCTGGAATTGCCACGTCAGCCATCGAGAGGGGCAGGTAGATATCGGGAGTTTGTCCCGCGATGACGCTCCGGAAATTGGGCGGAGCGATTCCCACAATGGTTGTGGCGTGATTCGCAATCAGCACAGTTTGGCCGACGATGTTGGAGCTGCCGTAGTGCTCGGCCCAGAAGGCGTAGCCGAGTACGGCGACCGATGCTCCGGCATGAACTTTGTCGTCTTGCAGAGAGATTAGACGCCCGGCGTGGGGAATGACGCCAAGCACGTCGAAGAAATTGCCGGAGACGAGCTCCGCCTTTGCGCGATCGGTATTGCCGTTGCGCATGACATCGACCTGTGCAAAGGATCGGGCGATGACGCCTTGCGAGACGTCACTCGAGCCATCGCGCATGCTTCGATACATGGGATAGGAAAAGACACTTTCGGAATTATCGCTACCGCTGTAGCCGTTCAGGCCTCCTTCCATGTGATGGACAAAGAGCTCTTGCGGTGAGCGAACCGGCAACTGGCGCAGCAAGACCTGATAGAACAACGAAAAAATGGCTGTGGTGGCCCCGACTCCCATGCCGAGCGTTCCCACTGCCGTGAGAAGAAAAATCGGGCTGCGACGCAGCGTGCGCCAGGCGTATTTGAAATTGCGGATCACAATTTGTAATTACAGTGTAGAGAACTTAGATCCCCAGCGCCTTCCGGACGCGGTCTGTCTCGTCCTTGGGAATAAGCTTCAGGTGAACTGTCGACTGCTGTTTTTCCTGAAGCTCGAGCTCTGTCGCGCTCGATTGGAGCTGTTCGATGAATTGAGCGTTATCCCAGGCTTCGGAGTCATCCTCTTCGGCGGCAAAGAGCAGATACTTAGCGGGGCGCAGATTTGGAATTGAAAAATGAAAGGACTGATCTAACTCCACAGACCGCACTCGATTGTAAGGCAATGATGTCTCCGGCGAAATCATCCATATACGTGGACCGAATTCGTCGTATGATCTTGCGGGACTTCCACGTCGCCGGTAACGCTCGCCACATTTGAGCTATAGGTGAGGAGCAGGTCTAGCTTCGCCCCTTCTGCGATTTCGATGGACTCAGGATCGAGCATGCGCCCTTCCGACTCGACAGATTTTAGATAGCAACCCGGAACATGATTGAACTGGACTTCGTACTTGCCCGGGCGCACGCCATGAAATACGTACATACTACTCTGCGCAACGAACTGCGAGGCACCATTGAAGCGATTTTCTTTGCCCTCCGGAATCAGAAAGACTGCTCCGGAAGTCAAGGGCTTATCTTCCTCGCCTTCGTGAACTACCCGGATGCGCACCTCCGCCGGTTTGAACGGGGTGATCACCAATCCTGTTACGTCCTGGTCCCCCAGTGTGATTTCGGTTTCCGCGATGATTCGCGCCCCGTTAGGCCCGTGTTCGAGCAGCCTGAAAATGTGTTTACCAGGCGCCAATCCTTCGAACGTAAAATCACCGCTCGGCTGGATCTTACCTGATTCTGAGGTCCATCCGAAGCCCACCGGAACGTCTGCGCTTAGTTCATAGTGCGAAGCCTGAGACGCAATTCCGGCAACCCTTCCTTTCACAGTGAGCGTCGGAGCGCGCTGGATGCGAATGTCGATTCCCGATTGCTCCTGGCCGCCTTCAATGTGGATGGCTTGCGCATCTGCAATCGAAAGAGCGGCGGGGAAGTAGGTAGCTAACTCGCGGACATTGGTCACGTTGCCTGCGCTATCTACCAGGGTCTGATGGACAGCGTAGCCCTCCGGGTCTGGGTCGGCGCTGACATAGTAAGTGCCTTTAGAGAGCCCCTCGACGCGATAATCGCCGGCTTGACTCGTGGTGGGTGTCATCGGCGTGGAATGTCATAGTCTCACCTCGCCTGACGCTTTTCCTCCAGATGACAATCTGCAGGCCGGGTACTGGATCACCATCCGCGTCAAAGATGCGGCCGCTAATCGCTCCTCCGGGGAAGAGGCGCAGTGTTAGATCCTGCAACTGATCGCCAGCGGTGACTTTGAGCAGAGTTACTTCATCCCCAGGTTTGGTCTCTCTATAGCCGCCCACGAGAAATCCGTACTTCTGCGCGGTCAGCCTGTAAACGCCGGGCCTAACATTCGCGAAACGGAAATGGCCGGCGTCATCCGACGTAGCTATCAGTTCGGAATCATGTCCCTCTGCAGTCGATTCAAGCTTTACTCGCGCCTTTCGAATCGGTTCACCCGTTGCGCCATGAATGACATGTCCATCCAACGTCGCCAACGTACCGTGGTCTGGAATAGTCTGTGCGGTGGCAACGGTCGTGAGAAGAAGCGCTATCCAATAATGCGTTGCCATCCGACTCTTACAGGCTATCTACGCGCACATCCGTTCTCAGGTTACCCGAAGGGCGCAGCTGCTGCCGGAGCAAGATACGGGCTTGTGCTAGCGTGATGTACCGAAGCTAGCAGATGCCGGCAAATATAACAGCGGCCGAGCGCCCCATACTGCAATACGGCACCCTGGCGGTCTTACTGGCCGCGGCGCTGGTGTTTCACGTGCGATCCACGATGTACCGTTATCCGACCTGGTTTGGCGAGCACGAGATGGTTGCGTATCCATTCGTCGTGCTGCCGGATGACGAGCGGCCCGAGCTGGTCACCTACCTCATTCAGCCGATCCCCGGACTTCAGAACCGGGAACCTATTCTGGCGATCGACGGCAAACCGCTCACCGGGACCGCTGTATTCGGCGATGCTTTGAGGCGCCATAAGCCCGGCGATCTGCTTCAAGTCACGGTGCTGGAACAGACGAAATCAGGCAACACTGTGCAACGTGTCGTCGAGGTTCCGTTGAAGAAAGCGGAAGGATCGGTTTTCTGGGTGCCTCGCTTCGCCGCACTGCTGCTGTTCGTGATTCTGCCCGCCTTCTGCCTGGCGCTTGGTTTCAGCGTGGCGGCCATCCGACCGCGCGACGGGCGAGCCTGGCTTTTGCTTGGAATGATGCTCAGCTTTGCGGGGCTCTTCAATCCGTTCGCGGAGTCGTGGGGGCCGGTACTCCGCGACTACGGCGCTTTCTACGGCCACCTCATGGCTGGTTGCCTGCCCATTTGGCTTTTGTTGTTCGGACTCTATTTCCCGGAGCGGTTTCCCCGAACGGGGCGCTGGAGGTGGTTGTCCCTGTTAGTATGGCTGCTCGTTGCATCGGCGGCTGTCTCGGACATCGGGGATCTGATCCTCAACGTCGGCGCTGTAGAGAACTTCGCTTCCGTTACCTTCGTCTACGGCCTGGTTCATCCCGTTGAAGGATTGCTGCGACGGCTGTACGAGGCCGCCGCACCCGTCTTCTTTGTATGTCTGGCGCTAAAGTTCCGATTCGCTCAATCGCGCGATGCGCGGCGGCGGCTTCGGCTGCTGTTCGTGGGCGCGGCTTTGAGTCTCACGCCAGTGTTGAGCCTGAATATCGCAGCTTCGTTCCTTCACGTCAGCGCAGAGCAATATTTTCCGGAATGGCTCACCCTCTCTGCGTGGCTGATGTTTTTCCTTTTTCCGCTCACGCTCGCGTACGTGATCGTGGTGCATCGGGCGATGAATGTGCGGGTGGTCCTCCGCCAGGGCCTGAAGTATGCGCTGGCGCAAAGTAGCATTCGGATCATTCGGGTTGCTCTCGCTGTCGTTCTATGGTCGGCTATCGTCTCGGCGGCGAACAATGCAGGTCAAGGTTCACACATAGCCTCCCTGATAATCCTTGCCGCCGGTGGGCTGCTTTGGTTCACGGTACGGCGTCTGATAGAAGCTCTGGGCGCATGGACCGATCGCCACTTTTTCCGCGAAGCATACAACGCTGAGCAGTTGTTGGCGGAGCTCGGCGAAACAGTGCGATCAATCGTCGAAACAGAGCCGCTTCTGGCTACCGTTGCCGATCGCATCTCCCAGTCCATGCACGTACCGCGGATCGCTGTGCTGTTAGATGGCAGCGGCCCGTACCTGCCCGCATACGCTCTGGGATACGAGCCCGCGCCCACCGTCGTATTTCCGGAAAACGCTGCTACCGTTCGGCAGCTACGAGAAGAACGCGAGCCCGCGCGAGTGTATTTTGACGATCCCAATTCGTGGGTCTATACAAACTCAGGGATGACCGACGAAGAGCGCCGCAGACTGGCGGAGCTGCAACCCGAACTGCTGCTGCCTTTATCGGGAAAGGACAAGCTGTCCGGCTTCATCAGCCTGAGCCAGAAATTGTCCGAAGAGCCGTATTCGCCGAACGATGTGCGCCTGCTGCAATCGGTCGCCGCGCAGACTGGATTGGCATTGGAGATCGCAAGGCTCACAACCGCAATCGGAGAAGAGATAGCGCAGCGCGAACGGCTGAATCGGGAAGTAGAAATCGCGCGCGAAGTGCAGGAGCGCCTGTTTCCGCAGGAGCTTCCCTCAGTAGCGGGGCTCGACTATTACGGCGCGTGCCGGCCGGCCCTCGGCGTGGGCGGCGACTACTACGATTTCCTGGCGCTGCCAGGCAATCGGCTTGGAATTGCGCTCGGCGACGTATCGGGTAAAGGTATTGCCGCTGCGCTGATGATGGCGAGTCTACAAGCATCGCTTCGCGCCGAGGCGTCGCGCGGCACAGACGATCTTGCGTCCGTGATCGGAAAAGTAAATCGGCTCCTCTATGACGCAAGCACTGCCAATCGTTACGCAACGTTTTTCTATGCCCAGTACGACGCTCCGAGCAGGCGCCTGACTTACGTGAATGCCGGCCATAATCCACCGCTGCTGTTTCGCGCTGGAGACGGCGGAGAACCTACGCGGCTGGAAAAGGGCGGCACGGTGATCGGGCTGCTGAAAGATTCCGCCTATTCGCAAGAGACCGTCGCATTGAATGCCGGCGATGTTCTGATCGTTTACACGGATGGCATCAGCGAAACCATGACCGTGGCCGATGAAGAATGGGGCGAGGAAAACCTGATCGAAACTGTTCGGAAATGCGATTCGCTGAGCGCGCGGGAGACGATCACTCGCATCATGGAGGCTGCCGATCGCTTTGCCTCAGGCGCCAAGCAGCACGACGATATGACCATCAGCGTGCTGCGCGTCATGGCAGCCGGGCCGGTTAGCTGATCTTTTCAGCTATCGACTTGCCTTGCACGAATTGCAGCAGGTAATCCGGGCCGCCGGCTTTCGAATCCGTACCGGACATATTGAAACCGCCAAACGGATGAGCGCCCACCATCGCGCCTGTGCATTTGCGATTGATATATAAGTTCCCTACGAAGAACTGGCGCTTGGCTTTTTCCGCCTTTGCGGGATTGCTGGTGAAAACCGCTCCGGTAAGGCCGTATTCGGAATCGTTGGCAAGCTGCAAAGCGTGATCGAAATCCTTGGCCTTTGTCACGGCCAGCACCGGCCCGAAAATCTCCTCCTGAAAGATGCGGGCCTTCGAATCAACGTCCGCAATAACAGTCGGCTTGATGAAATAGCCCTCGCCTTCGGCCGCACCGCCGCCTGCGATCAGGCGTCCTTCTTTCTTGCCGGTTTCAATATAGTCGAGAATAGTCTTCCTGGCGCGCGCGTTGATCACCGGCCCCATGTAGTTCTTCAGATCATCCGAAGGTCCGACGGTGAGCGTTGCGGCTTTGGCCTTGAGTTTCTCCAGAAATTCGTCGTAGACCGCTTCGTCCACAATGGCGCGCGAACATGCCGAGCACTTCTGGCCCTGATAGCCGAACGCCGAGTAGAGCACGCCGGTCACAGCCTGGTCGAGGTTGCACTCGCGATCCACAACAATCGCGTCCTTGCCGCCCATCTCGGCGATCACCCGTTTTATCCAGAGTTGTCCCTTCGGCGTCTTGGCGGCCAGCTCGTTGATGTGAAGACCCACATCACGCGAGCCGGTGAAGGAGATGAAGCGCGTCTTTGGGTGAGACACAAGAATGTCGCCGATAGCTGCGCCGCTGCCCACCAACAACGAAAAGCTTTCCGGCGGGAAACCGGCTTCCAGCAGCACCTCCGCAAATTTGGCGGCAATCGTGGGTGTGTCGCTCGAGGGCTTGATGACCACGGTATTGCCGGTCACCAGCGCCGCCGTGGTCATGCCAACCAGAATGGCTAACGGAAAATTCCAGGGTGGGATCACGATACCGACGCCAAGCGGAATATAGACCATTTCGTCCCGCTCACCCGAGAGCTGCACGATGGGCTCAGGCTCGGCGAGTTTCAGAGCCTGCCGCGCATAATACTCGCAGAAATCGATCGCCTCGGAAGCATCGGCTTCGGCTTCGGCCCAAGTCTTGCCGGCCTCGAGCACTAACCAAGCGTCGAATTCGTATTTGCGCTCGCGAAAGATCGCCGCGGCGCGCAGCAGGTAAGCGGCGCGATCCTCGTAGGACACCTCAGCCCATTTCGGGAAATACGCGTAGGCCTTTTCGACCGCGTCACGCGCGTCCTGTTCGGAAGCCTTTTGATGAACTCCGACGACCTCAGACGGCTTTGACGGGTTCAGAGATTCGAGCTTAGCCGAAGTTCTGCGGCGGTCGCCCGCGATGAGCAGATCGTATTCTTTCCCAAATTCGGAGCGGACTTTCGCGAGCGCCGCGCGGATCACAGCGGCATTTTCGGGCTGACTAAAGTCCGTGTAGGGCTCGTTCGTAAAGGGCGCAAGTTGAGTCGGCGGATTGGCTAAAGCAGCAGGCATGTTTTGTGGACCTATAATTCGATGTCCTTGCCGCGCGTCTAGATTCGCTCGTCGATTGTCTTCTCGGCGATGCGCCGCCCACGCTCGAACATTTCGACGGCATCCTCGGCGATCTCGCGGCCGCGCTCATATAGCTCCCGTCCCCGCTCAAAGATCTCCTGGCTGGATTCCAGAATGCTCTTGCGCCCACGTTCGGCCTGTTTCATTAATTTTCGGCGCGTGCGATCGCCGGTTTCGGGCGCCAGCAACAGCGCGACGGCTGCACCTAAAACTGCCCCCACCACAAGCCATCCGATTAATCCCGCGGTGTTATCTCGTGCCATAGAACCTCCGTAAACATTCTAGACGGCGGTCGCTTCCCATGGAATGCCGTCCGGCATTTTCGTTTGGTTCCGCGGCCCAGCCGCTGGTTCAACGCACGCGCAGCCGTTCCATGCTCGGAAACCCGCTATCGAAGAAAAGGAACGTAGGCCGGCACCTTGCGGCGGTAATCTGCGAATAAATCTCCAAAACGCGATGCCAGCAGCTTATCTTCGATATGCACTCGAATCTCGGTGCCCGTAATCAAAACCGCGGCTGCGAGTAGTAACAGTGGAAAGGGAGCGACGAGCAGCCCCATGCCCAGCAGCAGGCACAACATCGAAGCATAAATGGGATGGCGCACGATTCGGTAGGGACCGCAGGTGACAAGTTCATGATCCGAGTTCAATCCCGCATCGAGCCGCCATTGTGGCCCTAGCGAAGGCGTAGCCGTCCATGAGAAAAGGCAAGCGAGCGAGAGGCAGAGGAGGGAAAGCGCGACCTGCCAAATCCGAGGCGACCTTGTCCAGAATGGGTTCTGCCACAAAATGCCGTAGCTGACGGCCTGCAGCAGCATGCCCCAGCGTGCGCGCGGATCGATTTGGACGGAGCCGCGGGTTGCCCGTGCGGCACGTTTGGCCTTCCACTGCGCCAGCACGAATGGGCTGAACCAGATGAGCCATCCGGCGGCGATGATGCCGTATATATAGACGGCCATACTTGCGATTCTAAGATTCGCGTGCGATCTGGGGCTGGTTGCTCAGTGATACGTCTGAATCTCTACCTTGTCGCCATCGGTTCGGAACGTGATCAAGCCCCGCTGATCAGTCCGGAAGACGGCAATGTGATGTTCGGCCAGCCGTGCAAGGACGTCGGGATGCGGATGGTGAAACTGATTCTTGTAGCCGTCGGAGATGATGGCGAACTGGGGCGCAATTTGGCTCAGCAGCTCTTCAGACGATGAGGTACGGCTGCCGTGGTGGCCCACCTTCAATAGAGTCACCGGGTGGAGCTGCGCATTCGCCACCATGTCGTACTCGACTGGCTTTTCCGCATCGCCGGTCAACAGCATGCTGCGCCGGCCATAGGTGATCTCAAGCACGAGAGAATCGTCGTTCGTGGCGATATCGGCGGGAACGTACTCGGGCGATGGCGCGAGCACGCGAATCCGTGCGCCTCCGATGACCACGGGCGCGGTTGTGCGGTTTAGGGCAAGAATCGGGACATGATCGGAAGCGGCGTGCCGCTGAATGTTCTTCCACTCGGGCGTTTCGGGTTCAGCGCCAATCCAGAGAACGCGCGGACGGAAATTATCCAGGATGGAAGCGAGGCCACCCATGTGATCGGAGTGCCCGTGGGTGAGCACGGCGTAGTCAAGGTGCCGAATGCGCCTGCTCCATAAATAAGGAGAGACGACATCTTCGCCGATGTCTACCTGCGGCTTGCGCACCATGCGCTCCATGCCCGGAAAACCGCCGGCATCCACAAGCATGGTTTCGCCGTTCGGGAAGACCACCAGCAGGCTATCGCCCTGATTGACGTCAATGGCGGTGAGCTCCAGAGTGTGCGGGCGAACTTCGGGTTTCCACGGTTGATAGCAGATGACAACGAACAGCGCGAGCGAACAGGCGAAAGCCGGAGGCGTCCAGCGGCGCGAGCGGCGGATTGCCAGAGCCAGAATCACCAGAGAGGCTGCGAAAGCGGCTGCAATCGAGAGCGGCAGCGCTGCCATTCGCCATGCCGGCTCGAATTGTATGTGCCAGGCGGCCAGCCACTCGGCCCAAATGAGAAGCAATCGTGTAAGCAGCGCGAGTGGTTGCCAGCCGGTGACGATAGATGCGAAACCCAACGGGATGACGGCCGAAAGCAACGGAACGATGAGCACATTTGCCGACAGGCCGGTGACCGAGAGACGGTGGAAATACGCGATCATCGGCAGCGCCAGGCCGAATTGGATGCAAGCGGCAACGATGGCCGCTTCGGCGACAAACGCCGCCAACAAAGCGCCGCGCCAGACCAGGAACCCTGCGGCCGTTTCGGAGAGGGCCGTCCAGGCGCGAAGCGTTCGTGTCAGGAGCCGCAGTTCGACCCGCCATTGCGCGGCGCGCTGCTCGAGTAAAGGATCGTAGCCGGTCTGATCGAATCGCTTCACAGAAGCGCGCAGCGGTTCGGTCCAGCGCTCCATTGCGGGAATGGCGAACGCGGCGATTGCGGCGGCGGAGAGGAACGAGAGCTGGAAACTGGGATCGAAAAGCTGATCGGGGTCGAAGGCGAGATAGATGATGCCCACCGCGGCAAGCACATTGAGGATGCGAGTCTTGCGAAAGAAGAACGAGCAGATGAAAAAGAACGTGAAGCCGCCTGCCGACCGGACCACCGGCGAGTTGAAACCGCAGAGAAAGGCGTAAAGCCAACTGGCGGCGGTCGCAACCGCCAGCGCCGGGATGCGGCGGAATTGGAAAACGCGCAGGATGGCGAGAATCGTGAGCGCCAGAACCGAGACGTGCAAGCCGGAGATGACCAGCGCATGATAAGTTCCCGTCACGCGGAAATCGCTCGTCCAGCGGCGCTCCACCCCGGCGGTGTCACCAAGAAGAGTTGCCTGAAGCAGGGCGGCGGTGTGCGGGTCATCGGGATAAAGCTCGACCAGGCGAGCGAGCGCCCAGGTTCGAACGGCATACAGCGCGGCTACAGCTTGGGAGCCGCAACGGCCCGGGAGCGGGCGGATGTCGGCGGGGCTCGCAACAGAACCGTTCCAGTAAATATGTTGGGCGGCCAGATAACCGGCGTAATCGAAAGCATCCGGATTCTGGTAGTTGCGGGGCGAGCGGATCTTAGCGGCAACCTCCACCCGCTGGCCGTAACCGAGGGGACGTACGCTCTCGCCCGGTTTGACCATAATCGAGATACGCGCGGCCGCTTTTGGAGCCAGTTCCAGCGTGAACTGCTCACGTTGCGGAGAGAACAGCGGCGGGTTGATGACGCAGCCGTCGAGAAGCACGGTTTCGGCATCGGTCGCGTTCAAGTGCGGCGTCCTCTCTTGCCGGTGTATGATTTGCGTCGCGATGCCACAAAGCGCAATGGCGACGCACGCGATCGGGAGGCGCATGCGCCGGCCGCTCGGGGAAATGAATGCGAGCGCGATGCCCAGAAGCGCAATGCAAGCTGCAGGCGCTAGATCGGGCAATCGAAAATAGAAAAAATGCGCAACCAGGATCCCGCTCGCCAGAGCGGCAACCGGAAGCAGAAGAGGCTCGCGCCGCACGCTAGAGTAGTGCGGGCGCGTCCGGACTAGCTCTCGCCAGACGAGCTAAACCCGCGCTTGAACCCCGCATCGGCTATTCCCAGATGGCGTTTACAACGGCGGCAGGTGGGAATGGGAACGCCGTGAACGCCGTGCAAAGCCCAACCAAGACGGTGTCCAAGTAGCCAGCAAAGAAGCCTCTTCATAGATGTTTAAGCGCCATTTAGGAAGAGCTCCTTCGCCGCTTAAAGTCTCAGATTGATCGCGATCGACTTTAGGAAATCCCAAGTTTTGCCTTGACAGATAAACTCGGGCTATCCCATACTGAAGAAAATTTAATACTAGATAGCGAGTTTCCGGACCGAAGCTCTCTTTCATATGCCCTGATTCTGCTTAATCGGGTTCAGCATCGACAGTTCTCCTCCAACCCAAACTCCATGAGGCTGGCCGGTTGCCCGGTCAGCCTTCTTTTTGACGGCGCAATGTACATCTTCAACCACATCCCGAAGACTGCCGGCACGAGCATGTACTGGCTGATCAGAGACTTGATCGGACCAGATCGGCTCAGCCCTCATTTCAGCTTGAACGAAGACACAACGTACGAGGTGAGTCCAAAGGACTACGAAAAATACCTGGTCATCTACGGGCATGTCGGGGTTGTATGGAACGATGCGATGGGACCGAATCGCCAATGGATGACAATCGTCCGTGATCCTGTCGATCGAGTGCTATCGCAGTATTACCATTGGAGAAATTCCATTCCTCCAAGTCCCCACCTGCCTTATGTCTATGCCGCCCAGACGCTTCCGCTTGAGGAATACATTCGATCGCGGGATGAGAAATTCTTTCAGGCAAACCAGAACACCCAGACGTGGCAATTAGCTGACGATTTCCGAATCCGATATCGGAAAGTCGCTGCCGCCGACGCGCTGGAAATCGCCAAGCATCACCTCGCCGAGCGGTGTGCTTTTGTGGGGATTTTTGAGGACTATCAAGCATCCGTCGAGCGGCTTTGCCGTTTGTTCGGCGCCCCCCTGCCGACCTCGATTCCGCGCGAAAACCGCACGCCCGGGCGAAGGGCGGTAAGCGAGATTAGCCCTGATGTCATTGCTGCCACGCGGGAGCTGAATGAGATGGACCAAGCCCTATACGAGTTCGCTAAGAACCTCGTAAGAACCAGATTTAGCAAAGAGGCACGAGTTGAGACGCCAAACCCCTCGCTGGTTGGGCTAGTTGGTTGACAGACAAGCAAGTTCCCACTACACTGAAAAGGTTTGGCGAGTTATCGCCTTCCGGGTTGACCGCGCTCTGAAATGGGCGGCTGGAGTCCGGGTGGCGGGTCCCTCTTCCGGCGAAGCGGCTTACAAAGCCATGACCTTCGTATCTGGTACGGACCACCTGCAGCGGTTTCCTCGCAGTTGGGGCTGATTCTAGCCTCCTCTTTATTTGGGTTGACGAAGTTCGATCCACGTCATTTTAGAAATTGATGGTTTTCGCCTGCTCGGCGGGAGCCCGAATTGAAGCTTTCCGGAGAGGAACAGGCGCACGGATCATTGTGCGCACCCAAGAGATATGCCGACGTTTAACCAACTTGTGCGAAAGGGCCGGAGGGTGACCCGGTACAAGACGGCAAGCCCTGCACTGCAGGCCTGTCCGCAGCGCCGCGGGGTTTGCACCCGCGTGTACACCACCACTCCGAAGAAGCCGAACTCGGCCTTACGGAAGGTCGCTCGTGTGCGGCTGACCAACGGCATCGAGGTCACGACCTATATTCCGGGCGTGGGTCACAATCTGCAGGAGCACTCGATTGTGCTGATCCGCGGCGGGCGCGTGAAGGACCTGCCTGGCGTGCGCTATCACGTAGTGCGCGGAACGCTCGACACGGCGGGTGTGGCGAATCGCAAGCAGGGCCGTTCGAAATATGGCGCGAAGCGTCCCAAGGGCGGAGCTGCTGCGCCGGCGAAAGGAAAGAAGTAAATGCCGCGGCGTAGACGTCCTGAGCCGAGAGAAGTGATTCCGGATCCGCTGTACAACTCGACGTTGGTCGAAAAATTCATCAACTCGATGATGTGGGACGGCAAGAAGATGACCGCACAGCGTATCTTCTATGCATCGATGGAGATGCTGCGGGAGCGCTCGGGCGACGATCCGTTGAAGGCTTTTAAGAAGGCGGTTGAGAACGTCAAGCCGCTGCTTGAAGTGAAGACGCGGCGTGTGGGCGGCGCCAACTATCAAGTGCCGATCGAAGTGCCGCAGAACCGCCGCACCAGCCTGGCGCTGCGCTGGATCATTACCAACGCCCGCACGCGGCCCGACAAGAGCATGGCTGAAAAGCTGGCCAATGAACTGAATGACGCCTCCAACCTGCGTGGGGGCGCGGTGAAAAAGAAGGATGACGTGCATCGCATGGCCGAGGCGAACAAGGCCTTTGCGCACTATCGCTGGTAGGTGTTTCGCGAAATTTGAGTGGCAATATGGCTCGCACTGTACCGTTAGAAAAAATGCGCAATATCGGCATCATGGCGCACATTGATGCCGGTAAGACAACCACGACCGAGCGTATTCTGTACTACACCGGCCGCACGCACAAGATCGGTGAAGTGCACGAAGGCACGGCCACCATGGACTGGATGGCGCAGGAGCAGGAGCGCGGCATTACTATCACCTCCGCCGCCACTACCTGCCAGTGGCGCGACGTCACTATCAATATCATCGACACTCCGGGCCACGTGGATTTCACGGCGGAAGTGGAGCGCAGTCTGCGCGTTCTCGATGGCGCCTGCGCCGTGTTCGACGCGGTTGCCGGCGTGCAGCCGCAATCGGAAACCGTATGGCGGCAGGCCGACAAGTACGGCGTGCCCCGTATCTGTTTCATCAACAAAATGGACCGCGTGGGCGCCGATTTCTTCCGCTCCGTCGAGACCATCGTCGATCGTTTGAACGCGCGGCCTGTGCCGATTCAATTACCGGTCGGCGCCGAAGATCAGTTCAAAGGCGTGATCGACCTGGTGAAGATGAAGGCGCGCATCTGGCGCGACGAGACGCTCGGCGCAAAGTTCGACGATGTCGAGATTCCGGCCGAGCTGGTCGACAAGGCCAAGGAATATCGCGACAAGCTGATTGAGGCCGTGGCGGAAACCGAAGATGTCCTGATGGAAAAGTACATCGAAGGGCAGACCATCACCGAGCACGAATTGATGGCGGGCATTCGCCATGCGACCATCGCCCAGAAAATCTTCCCGGTGATCTGCGGATCATCCTTCAAGAACAAGGGCGTGCAGAACCTGCTCGACGCGGTGAGCGATTACCTACCGTCGCCGTTGGATATTCCGCCCGTCAAGGGCACGGCGGTGGATGATCCGGAAGTCGTAGTGGAGCGCAGGGCGGACGACTCGGAGCCGTTTGCGGCGCTGGTGTTCAAGATCATGACGGATCCGTTCGTCGGCCAGTTGGTCTTCATTCGCGTGTACTCTGGGAAGCTGAATGCGGGCGATTCCATCTACAACGTGACCAAGGCGCGCAGAGAGCGCGTCGGCCGTCTCGTTAAGATGCACGCCAATAAGCGCGAAGAGATTCAGGAAGTGCTCGCGGGTGACATCTGCGCGGCGGTCGGACTGCGGGCGGTTGTCACGGGCGATACGATCTGCGACGAGAAGGCGCCGGTTCTACTCGAATCGATCGACTTCCCCGCCCCGGTAATTCAGCTCGCCATTGAGCCGAAGACCAAGGCCGATCAGGAAAAGCTCGGCATTGCAATCGCCAAGCTGGTGACCGAAGACCCGACGCTGCATGTTTCCACCGACCCAGAGACCGGGCAAACGATACTTTCCGGCATGGGCGAGCTGCATCTGGAGATCATCGTCGATCGCATGCAGCGCGAGTTCAACGTGGGTGCCAACGTCGGCAAGCCGCAGGTGGCTTATCGCGAGACCGTTCGCCAACAGGCCGAATACGATTACACACACAAGAAGCAGACCGGCGGCGCCGGCCAGTACGCGCGCGTCAAACTGCGCGTCGAACCGGACCGCGAGGAGAACTTCGAATTCGTCAACGAGATACATGGCGGCAACATTCCGAAGGAATTCATCCCGGCCATCGAGAAGGGCGTAGTGGAAGCGCTCGAAGGGGGAGTGCTGGCCGGCTACCCGATGAACAACATCAGGGTCACGGTGTTCGATGGCGCCTATCACGAAGTGGACTCCTCCGAAATGGCCTTCAAGATCTGCGGCTCCATCTGCGTAAAGGAAGCCTGCCACAAGGCCAAGCCGGCGCTGCTCGAACCGGTGATGCGGGTCGAAGTGACGGTGCCGGAAGAGTACATGGGTCCTGTGAATGGCGATCTCATCTCCAGGCGCGGACGCTTGGAAGGGACGGAGATTGCTGGCGGCACGCACATCATCAAGGCTATGGTGCCGCTGTCGGAGATGTTCGGCTATGCCACCGAGCTGCGCTCGCGCACGCAAGGCCGGGGTAGCTTCACCATGCATTTCGGACAGTACGAAGAAGTGCCGAAGAATTTAGCTGAGGAAATTATCAACCGCAACAAGGGCGGAGTCGCAACCAGGTAGTGGTTCGAAACAGATAGAGGAACAGGCATATGGCGAAAGAGAAATTTGACCGCAGCAAGCCGCACGTAAACATCGGGACGATCGGGCATATCGATCACGGCAAGACGACATTGACGGCGGCGATCACCAAGACGCTGGCGAAGCACAATCCGAAGGTGAAGTTCCGCAGCTTCGATTCGATCGACAATGCGCCGGAAGAGAAGGCGCGCGGCATCACGATTGCGGTGGCGCACGTGGAATATGAGACCGCCAACCGGCACTATGCGCACGTGGACTGCCCGGGCCACGCCGACTATATCAAGAACATGATCACCGGGGCGGCGCAGATGGATGGCGCGATTCTGGTGGTGGCCGCGACCGACGGGCCGATGCCGCAGACGCGCGAGCACATTCTGCTGGCGCGGCAGGTGGGCGTGCCCTACATCGTGGTGGCGCTCAACAAAGTGGACATGGTGGACGATCCAGAGCTGCTCGAGCTGGTGGAATTGGAAGTGCGCGAGCTGCTCTCGAGCTATCAGTTTCCGGGCGAAGAGCTGCCGGTGGTGCGGGTGAGCGCGCTGGGGGCGTTGAACGACGAAGAGAAGTGGGTGAAGACGGTCGACGAGCTGATGGCCAA